>Ga0310697_10000197_pt1 | contig 86423 bp, 67 predicted proteins | sample 172DNAGHGlowgp2_FD_203883 | JGI IMG/M metagenome (GOLD analysis project Ga0310697, IMG submission 203883) | Sheep rumen microbial communities from Palmerston North, Manawatu-Wanganui, New Zealand - 1728 DNA GHGlow gp2 (v2) (version 2) | ecosystem: Host-associated > Mammals > Digestive system >...
GCATAAGATCAACTCTGCGCTGCCACAGTGCTACTACGCCAAGCAGGAGGGAACGACCAATGTGACCACGGAAACGGGTGCAGGACAGTGGGGTATGGCACTCTCGTATGCCGCCAAACTCTACGGACTGGAGTGTGCTGTCTATCAGGTGAAGATTACCTTGCAGCAGAAGCCCTACCGTTCTATCGCCATGCGTACCTTTGGCGCTGCCGTGACAGGCTCTCCCTCGATGTCGACCCGTGCAGGAAAGGATATCATCACAAAGGATCCTACGCATCCCGGATCGCTGGGAACGGCTATCAGTGAGGCAGTGGAACTGGCTACCACCACGCCAGGCTGTAAGTACACGTTGGGCTCTGTGCTCAACCACGTAGCCCTGCATCAGTCGATTATCGGTCTGGAGGCCGAGAAGCAGATGGCAATGGCGGGTGAATATCCCGACGTGGTGATAGCCTGCTTCGGAGGCGGCTCTAACTTCGGTGGCATCGCCTTCCCCTTCATGCGTCATAATCTGAAGGACGGCAAGAAGACGGAGTTTATCGCTGCTGAGCCTGAGAGTTGTCCGAAACTGACGCGTGGTAAGTTCCAGTATGACTTTGGCGATGAGGCCGGCTATACGCCTCTGCTGCCGATGTTCACCCTGGGCCACCAGTTCAAACCGTCAAATATCCATGCTGGTGGACTGCGTTATCACGGTGCTGGTATGATAGTGTCACAGTTGATTAAGGACGGACTGATGCACGGTGTGGATATCCCACAACTGGAGTCCTTCGACGCCGGCATGCTCTTTGCACGCACAGAGGGTATCATCCCTGCTCCTGAGAGCTGTCATGCTATCGCTGCCACCATCCGTGAGGCGAAGAAATGCAAGGAGACGGGCGAGGAGAAGGTCATCCTGTTCAACCTCTCTGGTCACGGACTCATCGACCTGCCCAGCTACGATCAGTATATCAATGGCGACCTGCAGAACTACAGTGTGAGCGATGAGATGATTGAGAAGAACGTCAGTCAGTTGGAGAAAATTATTTAAACCCACCCCTTGCCCCTCCCCAAGGGAGGGGAGTAAAAAAAGAAAAAAGAAAAAAGAGGCTTCGTCATCACGACGAAGCCTCTTTCCAAAAGATATTAGTCTCTTTGTTATTAATAGTTAGAGTAGTTGTAATACCTTTCTAATTAGTAGATTAAAGTAGTTTTATATCTTCTGATCGGAAAGTCACCACTTTCTCAATACCTTCTTCTGTTTGTGCATCAACGTCACGAAGCGTAGCACCATGAACGTCGTCGAGCACCACGGCAGGACGGAACTCGGGACGCTCGTAGGTGAACGTCACATCGTTGACATGCAGACCTTCCACGTGGCGGGCATAGAGTCCGTAGGCAGGGGTCTGTCCGGCGAAGCGCGGCTCGGGATAGTGGGTACTCTGTTCGCGATACTGCTTGTTGACCAGTTCCTTGTCACCGCCTCCCTGGAAGTGCAGGCGGATATTGTTGAGCCATACATTGCGCACGGGCTCCTCTTTCATACCTGTGACGATAATAGCGCAGAGCGAGTCGCAGTCGTCGGCCACCACATTGCTTATCTGTATGTCGCGTGCCGATGAGGGACGTGTCACCTCCTTGGGTCCGCGGTTGCGACAGCCGGTGGTGATATAGATGGGGTAGTGGTGCACGTGGCTCATGGTGATATTGCTCACGACGATGTTCTCCATGCGTCCCTGATCGACCTCCTCGAAGGCCAGACCGCTGGAATACATAAAGGTGCAGTTGGTCAGCGAGATATTGCGATAGCCGCCATTCGACTCGGTGCCGAGTTTGAATCGTCCGCATACCCAACCCACAGGTTCGGGCACGTAGGTGCCATCGAGCAGGGTGCCACACTTGAACCCTGTGATGTTGCAGTTGCTCACGGCGATATGCTCACAGAGCACTGGCTTCTTCAGTGCATAACTCGACTTCAGTACCAATGCGTCATCACGCGGTGTGTTGATGCGGCAGTTGGTGATGGTCATGTATTTGCAGCAGTCAATATCAAAACCGTCACGATTGGTGTCGATGGTCACATTATCAATCGTCGACAGGTCGCAGCCCGTCATGATGATGCCGAAGTGTCCGCCACGATAGATAGTGATGTCGCGAATGGTAATCTGTCGGCAGAGCTTCAGCGCAATGGCCTTGTCACCAGTGCCGATAGACCCGCCTTTAAGGTTGCCACCGGCTTCGGTATCTTTATGGGTGAGTCCCTTGCCGTCAATCATACCATGGCCTGTGATGGAGATGTTCTTCTCTCCCTCAGCCCAGATGAGACTGTTGTGGAAGTAGGTGTGCCCGCCGTCCTGATACTCGGGAAAACCGCCAAACGACTCACTCTCGTCGTAGGCCTTCATAGAGGCAGGAGCTGCCAGGATAGTGCAACCGGCATCCAGATGCAGGTCGATATTGCTCTTCAGTCGGATACTGCCTGAGAGGTAGGTGCCTGCAGGAAGCAATACCTGTCCGCCACCGTTCTTTACTGCCGCCTCGATAGCAGCGTTGATAGCTGGTGAGTCGAGCGTCTGTCCGTCACCCTTGGCACCGAAGTCTCGTACGTTGAAAACTGCTGTTGCTGATGCAAGAGCGGTAATGAATGATGCTAGTAGTATTGTAAAGATTCGTTTCATGTTGCAAATGTATATAATATATAGGTAAGGTTATAAAGAATATCGTACGAAAACATGGATTTCCGTACGATATCTTATGTTTCTTGGCGGTTCCGCCTGTTATTTTGCCTGTTTTTTTATCTGTTCGCAGATGATGGCAGCCATACGGCCAGCACCCTTCTCGTTGGGGTGTATCATGTCGCTGGTCATCTCGGAGCGTTCGGTCACCACCTCGTGCATATTGATAAACTCCAGGTTATTGCGCTGTGCCACTCGCTCTATAGCCGGTGTCACCTCGTTGACGATGACCGAGTCGGTGATGCCCCACTTGTCGCGGAAGGCCTTGATAGGCGAACAGAGAATGATGCGAGGCTTGGCAGCGCGCTGCATCTTCTTCGTGGGCTTGCCCTTCTTGTTGAGCACGGGCTCCAGTGGCTTCAACTGGTCAATCATCGACTGGTAGTCTACTTCGTATTCGTTTTTATGTGCGTTCCAGATGAAGTCTTTCGAGTCGTTGGTTCCCAGTTTGATGATGACGATGTCGGGACGGAAAGCCAGTGCGTCGCGCCAAGCCATCTCGTTCATATAGGGATGGTCTCCGTTGTTGAGCATTGTGCGGGCGCCCACACCGTAGTTCTTCACATAGTAGTCAGAGCCCAGAAGCTGTTGCAGTTGTGCGGGATAGCCACGCTGCTCCTGCATGTCGATGCCTGAGCCATGGGTGATGCTATTGCCGATACAAGCCACGCGGATAGCATCTTTCTTGGGGGCTTTCACGCTCTTAAGCCATTGCGTCAGGTCGTTCAGCATCTGGTCATGATAAGCCCACGTGCTGCGGAAGCCGAAGCCATGTCCGCCCGAGGGGTAGACGTAGAGTGCACAGTAGTTGCCGTTACGTCGCATGGCTGAGTAGTAGGCGATGCCGTTGGTCACCGGTTGCACCGTGCGGTCGTCGTGAGCCGTGAGAATGATGGCAGGGGGTGTCAGGTGACTGCGCACCGCATTCTGGTTGGAGAACGCCTTCACCAGTTTCTCGTCTTTCTGACCCTCCTCGCCCAGGAAGTTACGGCATGAGCCAACATGTGTCTCACGCTCGTTCATTGAGATGACGGGGTAGAAGAGAATGGTGAAGTTGGGACGCGAGGCATACTCCTCATGGGTAGAGATGGTCGAGGCCAGATGTCCGCCAGCCGAAGAGCCCATGATACCCACGTCGTAAGGGTTGATGCCCCATGCGTCGGCAGAGTCGCGCACCATCAGGATAGCATTACGTGCATCCTGCATGGGAATCTCACGATTACCTTTCGGCATACGATATTTCAATACGAAAAGGGCAATGCCTTGTTCGTTGAAGTAGGGGGCCCAGTCAGTACCCTCGTGAGCCATCGCCAGATGTTGGTAACCACCGCCAGGACAGGCTACCACCGCGCGCCCCGTTGGATTCTGTGGCAGGAATGCCTCTATGTTCGCCTCACCGTCGGCAGTGAGGTTCACCTTGAACTGACGTGCTGTCTGTGCCATCGCAGTGATGACCAGAAGGCATAAAACGCAAAGTGCAGAAAGTCTCTTGTTCATTGTAGTGTAGATTTATACTTTTATGTTAATAGTTTCTTTCGGTTGGCTAGCACCCTTTCTCGTGCAAAGGTAGTGCAAACCGAGCGAAAAACCAAAGAAAAACCATTTTTTCTTTGTTCTTCCGAGGTGCAGCCTACCTTCGACGACAGTCAGAGGTAGTGCAAACCGAGCGAAAAACCAAAGAAATTATTCAATTTTTTATCCCTGCATTCTTAAGACTCGCTTTGCTCGAATAAGCGCCGCAAGCGTCGAGCGATAGCCCCCCCCCTTCTTGCGTCCTTGCAGTAGCAAGCGTCACCCTTTCGGGATGCCGAGCGATCAAGGTGCTCTAAATCTTTGTTTTTCCGAGGGAACGAGACGTTTACGTCGAATGAAGGAGATATGAATAGAAGCGGCAACTATGAATAAGTTGCCGCTTCTTCTTTTTTAATCTTCTTCGAAGAACCTGCCTTTGGGCATCGGGGCGGATTCTGCAAGGCAGCAGTTGTAGCGTTCACGGCTGCGGCGCTCACGAGCAAACATGGCCTTGGTGCCTTCCTCGTCCTGTTGGAATTCCAGGTGCTCGTCGATGGCAAAGGAGTGAGCCATGGTCTCTACGTCAAGGTTGTCAGTGCCGATGAGGGTAAAGGTCCAGTCCTGCTTCTTCAGCTTCTCTATCATGGTACGTACCATCTTCAGCGTCCATTCTTCGCTGCTGTTCTCTTCCCCGTCGGTGATAATGGTCACCAGCACATGATCGTTGTCTTCAATCTGGGCATTGACCTTGGAGATACCCTTGCCGATGGCATCGTAGAGAGGGGTACCGCCACTGGGACAGTAGGCCTTCCATTCGAGGTCCTTGGTCTGTGCGGCAGGCAGGTTGTCGTAGTGCCAAGTGGTGTGGCTGCTATCGAAGGTGAGCAGGGTGACGAACTGCTCTTGGTCGGGGAACTTCTCTTGCATCTTACGGACGGTCTGCAGGGTCTCGTTCATGCCTACAAAGGCTTGCTTGCGGATAACTTCCATGGATCCGCTCTCATCGACAATAATCAGGTTGTGAACTCTCTTGACCTTAACTTCATTCGTTTTCATAATGGTAATTCTTTTAATGGTGAATACTTCTTTTTGACTAGTCTTTATCTTTTAAAAGAAGATTCTGCAGAAAAATTAAGCAATGTAGCGTTTTTTTTGTATTTTTGCAGAAAAATAATCGAGTGATGTACTATCAACATCTGTCAGACAAAGAGATCCTGAATGGTTTCCGCAAGGGGGATGCCTACGTTATCCGTGAGTATTTCTACGGGTATTGTAGGGTGGGCTATAACATCTTCGACCAGCGATATCAGTTGCGGGAGAAGGAGAACCTGGACTTCATGTCGCTGGCTCATCAGTATGCGCTCTACCTGATGGAGCACGACTGGAAACCACTGGAGGACCATTCGCCGAACGTGAGTCTGAAGACCTGGCTCATCAACGGGTTTCGCTATGTGGTGCTCGATGCCCTGAAATGGTACCATAAAGAGTATGGCAGCATCACGTTTGAAGACTACCTGATGTCGTTTGACGTGACCAGCGACCTGCGGCTGCAGTTCAACCGGATGGTGACGGATTTGTGTGACCATGCGCCGTTGGACCGTCAGGAACGACTGATTATCGACCTGTTGCTGTTGCAGGGCTTCAAGTCGAAAGAGATAGCGGCACAGATGGGGATGAGTGCGTCGGCCATCTCTCAGCGGTACAAGAAATTGAAGGAGCAGATCATCGTGCCGTATTTCAAAAAGAACTTCGACATGGATCTGGATATGCCGGAGGTGATGGACGAGCGCGGCATGCTATTTGAAAATGTGGTGGCAGCTCCTTCACTCGGAAAGGAACAAATGACTATGCCGGATATGGACTTTATCAGAGAAGAGGATATGGAACAGAAGAGGATTACACCAGGGTTTTTGCAGGGCAAGCGTACTACGCCCGAGCGTATCACGGAACTGCAGCCGAACGAGATTTTTGTGTTCGGCAGCAATTTGAAAGGAATGCACGGCGGCGGTGCGGCGTATATCGCCTACCGCAAGTTCGGAGCTGTCATGGGGCAGGGCGTAGGTCTGCAAGGCCAGAGCTATGGCATCCCAACGATGCAGGGCGGCGTTGAAACCATCCGTCCGTATGTGGATGAGTTTATAGCATTTGCCAAGGAGCATCCGGAACTGACATTCCTGGTGACCCGCATTGGCTGCGGCATTGCCGGATTCACCGATGATGAAATAGCTCCGTTGTTTGAAGGTGCTCACGATGTGGAGAACATCGTGCTGCCACCGAATTGGTAGTAAAGTGATCCCGTTGGGATTGACTTCGTCCATCCCAGCCCCTGCCACGGGCTGGTCTGACATCCAAATAAAAAAGGGCTTCAACTGAAAACAAGTTTTCGTTTTGCCCTTTTATTTGTATGTGATCCCGTTGGGATTCAAACCCAAGACCTTCAGAACCGGAATCTGACGCTCTATTCAGCTAAGCTACGGGACCTTTCTGCTTGTAATGCGAGTGCAAAGGTAAGAATTTTCCATGAAATACGCAATTTATTCTTAAATAATTTGTAACTTTGCAGCACGAAATGATTAATGGATAGAATAATGAGATGAAGAAGAGTCTTATTGCCCTTTTTTGTTTGGCTAACATCCTGTTGGGATGTAAGAACGACAAAGTGGCTATGGTCAAGGTAAATATTGACCCAGACACGACTGCGACTGATGCGGAACAGCAATCTGATGAGGTGACTGAGGAGAGCCTGATTGAAGAGCGTGAAATGCCTTCTTCAGCCGAAATGCTTTTTGACGATTTCTTCTTTAACTTCGCGGCCAACAAGCATTTGCAGATGGAGCGTATCGCCTTCCCCCTGACTGTCAATTCTGGTTATAAGGTGGAAGAGATACAACAGTCGGACTGGCAGACGGAGCGATTCTTCATGAACGATGATGTCTACACTCTCATCTTTGATGATGAGTCTCAGATGGAGCGTATGAAGGACATGACTATCAGCGAGGCTATCGTGGAGCGTTTTTATCTGGATCGCGATTTTGTGAAACAGTATCTGTTCAGTCGAAAGAGCGGTCGTTGGATGCTCACTGAGATTCGCAACCAGACGCTCCCTAAGAATCCCAATGAGTCGTTTATTCGTTTTTACCATCAGTTTGCCACTGACTCTGTCTTCCAGCGAGCCAGTCTGAATCAAGAGATTAGTTATCAGGGACCTGATCCTGATGCTGAGCCTGAGGAGATGGAAAGTGAGTATGAGGCTGCTACGCTCGATGATGATGCCACGATGCTGGAGGGGTTCATCTCACCCGACTTGTGGGATGACTTTGCCCCTGAGTTACCTAAGACGATGCTTTATAATATCGTATATGGTCCTCTGCCACAGAATACCAAACAGAAGATTCTGTTGTTGCGCGGTGTCTCGAATGGCTTTGAGGAGGAGTTGACCTTCAGGCAGATGCATGGTAAATGGAAACTGACAAGAATTACAAGATAATCCCTTCTGATGAGAGTTTTTTCAGATTATAGTTTATTACCCCATAACACCTTTGGGTTGGAAGCCCGTTGTCATCGCTTTGTAGAGTACGACACGGTGGAGGAGGCTCAGCAGTTGGCCCGTGAGTTGGCTGGTAGTGCTCTTCCTCTGCTCATCCTGGGTGGTGGCAGCAACCTGCTGTTGACCCATGATTTCGAGGGCGTTGTCGTTCATTCCGCCATCCGAGGCATCGAGGTAGTCAGAGAGGACGATACGGATGTAGTGGTGCGCGTAGGCAGCGGTGAGGTGTGGGACGACTTTGTAGCTCTCTGTGTAGGGCGTGGCTGGTGCGGTGCCGAGAATCTCTCGCTTATCCCTGGTGAGGTGGGTGCCAGTGCTGTTCAGAATATCGGAGCTTATGGTGCTGAGGTAGCTACTATTATAAATAAGGTAGAAGTCGTCGACCTTCAGGATGGTAGTGTGAGCGAGATTCCCGCATCTCAGTGTGCCTATGGCTATCGTCAGAGCCGTTTCAAGCGTGAGTGGAAAAACCGTTTTCTCATCACTCATGTGGAATATGCACTGAAGAAGACTTTCGTTCCTCGTCTGGACTATGGAAATATTAAGTCGGAGTTGGAGCGTAGAGGAATAACATCCCCCACGATACAGCAGTTGCGCGACGTGATTATCGCCATCCGACAAGAGAAACTGCCCGACCACCACGTGGAGGGCAATGCCGGCAGTTTCTTTGTCAATCCCGTGGTTCCGCGTGAGAAGTTCGAGGCTCTTCTGCGTGATTATCCCGCCATGCCCCATTATCATGTGGATGCTGAGCACGAGAAGATTCCTGCCGGATGGCTCATCGAACAGTGCGGATGGAAAGGGAGAACCTTAGGTCATGCAGGTGTGCACCATCGTCAGGCTTTGGTGCTGGTCAACCGCGGCGGTGCTACAGGGGCTGAGATTCTGGCTCTTTGCGACCGTATCTGTGAGGATGTGAAGCAGCGCTTCGGCATAGAGATACAGCCGGAGGTCAATATCGTCTAAGGTCAATGCTTAATGTTCAATGTTCAATGAAAATAACATTTCTTGGTACAGGCACCTCTTGTGGTGTGCCGGTCATAGGTTGCCAGTGTGCTACGTGTAGGAGTACGGACCCCAAGGACCGTCGTCTGCGCTGTTCCATACTCGTAGAGACAGAGACCACCCGTCTGTTGGTAGACTGCGGTCCCGACTTCCGTGAGCAGATCCTTCCGCAGCCGTTCCGCCGCATCGATGGCATCCTGATAACCCATTCTCACTATGATCATGTGGGCGGACTGGATGATATACGTCCCTACTGTCAATTTGGTGAGATCAATGTCTATGCCGACCCTTTGGCTTGCAAGGCCATGCTTCAGATGTTGCCTTACTGTTTTGCAGAGCATCGCTATCCCGGTGTGCCTGCTATCGGACTGCATGAGATTCATGCCGCCGTGCCTTTCCGCATCGGTGATATCGACATCATGCCCATCCGTGTGATGCATGGACATCTACCTATCCTGGGCTACCGTTTCGGTCGCTTTGCATATATCACGGATATGAAGAGTATCGAAGACGATCAGTTGGCGCTACTTGATGGGGTAGAGGTGCTGGTGGTCAATGCGCTACGCTTCGACAAGCCCCATCACTCCCATCAGTTGGTCAACGATGCTATTGACTTTGCACGAAAGATCGGTGCGCAACAAACTCTCCTGACCCACATGTGCCATGATATCGGTTTGCAAGTTGAAGCTAACAAAAAACTTCCAATTGACATCAAATTGGCCTTTGACGGTCAAAAATTGATAGTAGAAGGTTAAGAAATGTTATAAAATGAAAGATTGTCGGTAAAAACCATTGCGGTTTGAAATAAAAGAATTACCTTTGCACTGTGTTTTTCATAGTATTAGATTTAAGGTTAACAAGGTTGGAGTACAGCGGTACTCCTTTTTTTTGTGCTTTTTCGTAGCACTTTAGATCTGTCCTCAACGCTTTTGGGCCTTTTTTCCAAACAGCGTATTGTAGTTTTTCTTTAGTTTTCTGAATAGCAGGAACGCATCGACAGCCATGATGCCATTTGAGATCATGTTGGTGACAAACTCCCCCTTGCTGGTGTCTTCACGTTTCACGAAGACTTTGTTCCAAAGAGTGTTCATCTTTGAAGAGTCGTTACTGAGTTCAGCGCTCAGTTCGCTTTTTCGCTGTCTAATCTCTTCCAGCGTTTGATAATGATTTCTGACTGGCATGTTTGGCAGGATTTTGCTCCTTAATGTTCAATAAGAAATGGGGTTGTGACTATCCTAACAGCAGATTAGCAAGGAATCTGACGAGAGGCTTCTCGATGAGTGGTTTGCGGAAAGCAATGAGCAATATGAACAGTAGCAGATGGAAGGCCGCTACGATGAAATAGGCAGCTGTGAGTCCGGTGTACTGTGATAGCCAGTGGGCCACACCGAAGAAGAAGAACAGTAATCCCCCGATGACGATGAGCATGAGTACGATAAACAAGGTGGCGGCAGTCAATAGCCGCACCACCTTGTCTACCACGTCGAGCTTCACGTATTCTGCCTGAAGTCCCAGGTAGTGTTTCAGCACCTCTATGAGTTGTGCTATGTTCTCTACATTTTTATCGCTCGACAGCATCTCTAATAGTCAATTGTTAATTGTTTATTGCCAATTGTTTAGTCCTCAGCCACATCTTCCAAGTCGTCGACGAGGTCGCCCACTTCCTTGCGGTTCAATTTGATGTTGTGCTTCTTCATGAAGTCCTCCACAGTGTCGGCAATCTTCTTACGAGTGTCGCGTCCCTTCTCAGGAGCAGCGAGTAAACCGATAGCGCAGCCGGCGATAGCACCACCAAGGAATGCGCCAATGTAACCTAATGCTTTCATATACGTTTGTTTTTAGTTAATAAAAAAGGATTATCGTTTCGAAGGCAAATTTACAAAAAAATCCCATAATCGATTCAAAAAATGCTGTTTTTTTTTGTCAAAATGAAAAGTTTTTGTCTATTTAACAAAGTTTATGCTCTGTTGAAGGCGTTTTTTCAGTAATAATGTGTAATTTCGCACAAAAATTTTAACGTAAATAAAAAATACCGTATGAAGAAGTACATTGTATTGTGCGCAGGCCTTTGCCTCGCCATGTCGTTTACAAGTTGCAAATCGAGTGACAAGGCTTATCGTCAGGCCTATGACAAAGCACAGCAGCAGGCAGCTGCTCAGAATCAGTATGAGACTCCTGTTGTTCAGCAGGTTCAGACCGTGACACCAGTGGTTCCCACTCAGACTCAGCCTGTTACCCAGACCCAGATTGTCGACAATGTTGACAACGTCGCTGTTCGTCAGGAGCAGGTAGTGATGGTCAATGGCAATGGTCTTAAGAACTTCAGTGTTGTGGTAGGTTCGTTCTCAGTGATTGCTAATGCCGAGGGTGAGCAGCAGCGTCTGAAGAATGCCGGTTACAATGCTCAGATTGTAAAGAACGAGGCACGTAACATGTACCGTGTTGTCGCTTCTACCTTTGACAACAAGGCCGACGCTGTGGTAAGCCGTGATCAGCTGCGCAACAAGTATCCTGATGCTTGGTTGCTCTACTACACTCGATAACATTTTTCGTCCTTGGCTAGGATACTATCTATTGACTACGGACGGAAACGTACCGGACTGGCAGTCACCGATCCTCTGCAGATTATCGCTGGAGGATTGGCGACTGTCGCTACTTCTGAGCTGTTCGAATGGCTACAGGCCTATATAGCGCGCGAGTCCGTTGAGCGCATAGTGATAGGTGAGCCCCGTCAGCCCAATGGTCAGCCCAGTGAGAACCTGGCCCGTGTGCAGCAGTTTGTCAACCGTTGGCGTAAGGCAGTCCCCGAGGTACCTATCGAGTACTATGATGAGCGTTTTACCTCCGTGTTGGCTCATCAGGCGATGCTTGAAGGAGGTCTGAAGAAGAAAGACCGTCAAAATAAAGCCTTGGTCGACGAGATAAGCGCTACCATTATCCTGCAAGACTACATGAGGGCAAAAACTCTCCCCCGACCCTAGCCCCCTCTTAACCTCCCCGAGGGGAGGAATTAGAGGAGAGAGGAGAGAATAATCCGTGTTCATCCGTGGCCATCCGTGCCCAAAGAAAAATCACTCTGTGCCTCTGTGCCTCTGTGGTGAGAATTAGAAATAATCAAATCGTAAATAATAATGGTATTACCAATCTATATATATGGCCAACCCGTGCTGAGGAAGGTGGCAGAAGATATCACTGCCGACTATCCTGACCTGAAGCAACTCATTGCCGATATGTGGGAGACACTGGCCGAGAGTGAAGGCATCGGACTGGCAGCCCCTCAGATAGGACGGGCCATCCGTCTGTCGGTCATCGACCTGCGCCCATTGGCCGAAGACTATCCCGAGTACAAAGACTTCTATCGTACCTATATCAACCCCCATATTGTGGAGTATGACGATGCTCATACGATGAGCAGCGAAGAAGGTTGTCTCTCCCTGCCCGCCATTCATGAGAAGGTGGTGCGCCCCACGCGCATCCGTGTGCAGTGGATGGACGAGGACTTCCAACAGCACGACGAGTGGATAGAAGGCTATCTTGCCCGTGTGATGCAACATGAGTTTGACCACCTCGACGGTAAGATGTTTATCGACCGCATCTCACCCCTTCGCCGCCAACTCATCCAGAGCAAGCTGAAGGCCCTCACCCAGGGTCGCTATCGCTGTGGCTACCGCACGAAGCCGGTGAGGAAATAAGAAACCTACCCCCAGCCCCTCCCCAAGGGAGGGGAGTTTAAATAGTCGGACTATGGATCTCTGCAGGATATTCAAGCACAAGAGCTATCTAAACGTCCCTCCCTTGGGGAGGGGATGGGGGTGGGTCGTTCTTTCCCTTTTTCTTATTCCTCATGCTTCTTTCGCCCAGTTTAACACCGACAAGTTGGTGACCATCGGACGCTCAGCCCTCTACTACGAGGACTACGTGCTGTCTATCCAGTATTTCAATCAGGCTATACAGGCTAAACCCTATCTTTACGAACCGTGGTTCTTCCGTGGCATCGCCAAGTTCTATCTCGACGACTATGTAGGTGCCGAGAACGACTGCACGGAAGCCATCAAGCGCAACCCCTACGTCGTCAATATCTACGAACTTCGCGGTCTGACCCGTATTCGTCAGGATAAGTTCTCTGATGCCATTGCCGACTATACCCGTGCGCTGAAGTACGACCCTGAGAACCGTAATATGTGGTACAACCGTGTGCTCTGCCACATAGAGAATGAGGAGTACGCCGAGGCACAGGCCGAACTCGACACCATGCTCACCCGTTGGAGTCAGTTTGCTAAGGGCTATGCCATGCGTGCCAGCATCTATCTACAACAGAAAGACACGGTGAAGGCAGTGGAAGCCTTCCAACAGAGTCTCACCATCGATCCCTATGACGGTCAGACGTGGGCAGCCCGCTCTGCTGTCTCACTCGCCCGTAGCGAATGGACAGATGCCGAGAAACAACTCAGCGAGGCTATCCGTCTGATGCCCCGTCATACCTCATGCTACATCAACCGTGCCCTCGCCCGTTATAAGATGGACGACTATCGGGGAGCGATGGCCGACTATGACATGGCACTCGATATAGAGCCCGACAACTTCTTGGGACACTACAACCGCGGACTACTGCGCTCACAGGTGGGAGAGGACAATCTTGCCATCCGTGACTTCGACTTCGTGCTGCAACTGGAACCCGAGAACATGCTGGCCCTCTTCAACCGTGCCGTACTGCTCGACCGTACGGGCGATCTGCGTGGTGCCGTGCGCGACTACACGAAGGTCATCGACGTCTATCCCAACTTCTGGACCGGTCTGGAGAACCGTGCCCGCTGCTATCGTAGGTTGGGACTTACTGCCAAAGCCGAGCTCGATGAGTTCACCGTCTATAAAGCCCGACTCTACAAGCAACTCTATGGTATCCAGCCCAAGCTCAGCAAAGAACAGTTGCGTAAACGCGGTGATGAAGACCTTGAGAAATACAGTCAGTTGGTGGTGGAAGAAGATGACGAACCCGAATTGGAGTATCAGACCGACTATCGCGGACGTGTGCAGAACCGCAAGGTTGAGATGGACTGGCAACCGATGTTCGGCCTGTCGTTTGAACCGATGCACAGTGAGGTGAAGTCCAGCGTCATCTTCGACAAGCAGGTCGATGAGTTCAACCAGCGCTCTCGTACACGTACCCTTTATATTAGTAATGCCCATCAGGTGTTGGGCGATAAGCAGTCGGCAGCCTACTTCAACTATATCGACTCCCTCTCAGCCGGTATGCAGGCCACCAGTGACACTCGTCATGCCACCGACCTCCTGTTGGTGCGTGCAGTCGCCTATGCGTCTATTCAGAACAACGAGGCCGCCATCGAAGACCTGTCTACCTACCTCCAGATAGACTCCACCTCCGTGCCCGCCCTGTGGCAGCGTGCCGTGAGCCAGTCGCGCATCAACCAGTTTCTCACTGCCACCGGCAACACACCCTCAGAGGGCGCCCTCGACTTGCGCACCGCCAATGTGATGGCCGACTTCAACCACGCCTTGGCACTCAGCAGTCAGAATCCTTGTCTACTCTACAACCGTGGCTGTCTCTATGCCCAGATGCAGCGCTACGAACAGGCCATTGCCGACTTCACCGCTGCTATAGCCCAAGACCCCACGTTGGCAGAAGCCTTCTTCAATCGAGGCCTATGCCATATCCGTTGCAGTCGTCAGAGTGAGGGCATTGCCGACCTCAGCAAGGCCGGTGAACTGGGACTCTACGAAGCCTATAGCCTGATTAAAAAGTACAGGAAGAACCCTTGATGATGACATTGCCTACGATGCCCGACGGCACCAGTTCGTCCGTAGGCTTGGCTATTGGGGTGGTCTGTCGCATCAGTCTCTCATTCTCCTCACGGTCGGCATCGCCCACCAATCGGTTCCATAGGCAGTTAGCCACCCGTATCTCCACTTTATTCTTCCCCTTCTTTATGAACGGTGTGATGTCCACTTTCCATGGCGAGCACCACACGATGCCCGCTTCCTTGCCGTTGATGAGCACCTGTGCCGCAGATCCCACGCTGTCGAAGATCAGTTGGTAGGTCATACCGTCTTCTTTCTTTTTCAACTTGAACGTGTTCGTATAGGTGGCAGTGCCTGAGTAGTAGCGTATGGCTGCATCGGGATGATGTGTCCAGTCTGTCAGCGTATTAAAGGTCACAGGTTTCGAAGGACCCCCTGCTGTCGTGTCAAACTGAACCCGCCAGGGACCATTGATAGAGATGGTTGTTTCCTGTCTTACGTTCTTGTACGGTTGGGTGGCGTTTTCCCCCTTCTCTTCATGGCTGAACACGATAAAGTACGCCTCGCGCGGGTGTAGTGTCAGGTCGGCGCTGATTCGTCCGTCCTTTGTGACATCTGCATGGATTCTGTTTCGCCTCCCCGTCACGGGGTTCCATAATTCAGCCCTGCGGTGCTGTGTGTGGAAGATGAAGCGCCCTTCAGCCGTCTCGTCGCTGTGATTGTTCAGGAAGTAGATGTCCTCTGTAGCAGTCTGTCTGTGAGTGTGATACAGATGCGTAGTACATGTCGTTTCTACATCGGGTAGGATACCTTCAGCATCTAACATCTCTGGCAGTGATCGCTTGTCGGTAGATGGGTCGTAGACAAGTGCTCCCTGCTGTCGGAAGCCGTCTATCCGTTGTCTCACCTCCTCCGTCAGCGTCTCGTCGGCAGGCAGTATCAGCAGGCGGTAGCCCACGCCATCGGGCAACATCAGTCGTCCGTCTTTCACCATGAGCCGATGGAGTAGGGCATCCGTGGTACAGGCGTCAAAGTCGAAGCCCTGTGGCAGGTTGGGCAGTCGATGAGCCATTGTGCGCATCGGCACCTCGTCGCCCAGATAGATGCATACATCGCTCACGGGCTTGCCCTGTCGCATCATCCATGAGCAGCGTGCCTGATAGTCCCAGAACGGACGGCTCAGTGGCCACAGCGTGTTCATGCGGTTCAGTACATACTGTCTGCCGTTGGCGGTACTGAGCGTGGGGCGCTGACTGGCATTCGTCTGGTTCTGATAGGCTGAGGCGCATACCACCAACTCATTGATGCCATAGGCGTAGGCATAGTCCGCCAGGTTCTTGATATCCGCCAGCGAGTGACGATAGGTAATGTCAGTAAATGCCTCGCCCGATGCTATCTGTTTCCCGTAAAGGTGGGCAGCACTCGCGCAGTCCTTGATGTCGTAGTTGCCCTCCGTCTGATACCCCCAGAACTCCCCCTGCGGTTTATCTATTCCTTTCTTCACCTCGATAGCATCGCCCGCCATACAGAGTGCTCCTCCGATGGCTTGTGCCGTGAGTGTCAGACCATTGGCATGGCAGAGCCGGTTCATTTCGCCATAGTAGCAATCGGTCACCAGGTCACTGATGGTGCGGCGGAAATCCTTTAAGAGCGTTGCTGGCTGAATGTTGTTGGTGGGATGGATGATGATGCCGTCGGCTAACGTAGGCAGGAGTCTTTTGATGTCGTAGCCCCGCAAGCGCAGGAAATCCTTTTCAAATCCTACTGTCCAGTTCTGCGGACCAGCCTCATGACTATCCATGCAGACCCCTTCCAACGATCCGCCATGCACCCTGATGCTGTCGATGACCGGCTGCACGTAGCAGCGCCATTGCAGTCGGGCGCCCTCCACCGAGAGCTTGTCGCATTCCAGTCCCAGTGCCTCTTTGCGTCCGTGTTTCGTATGTCCGCCTGTAGAAACCGATACGAAACGCATCACCAGCCATTTCCCTTGTGGTGCATCCCTCCATGTCAACGTACCGTCGGCAGTCATCCTGTCGGTCAGGTCAATGATGCTGTCAGCGCAGATGATTTCCTCCTTATTATATATTGGAGTATTGTCACTGGTTATGAACTCAGACACCAAGCTGGCTTTTTCCTCCCATCTGTCCACACGGGCACGTGCCGATATGATGATGTTGCTCAATCTGACGTGACGCTCCTGCGGGTTCTGCACCACCCTGATGCGGAAAAAGCGCCCTTTTACCGTGGGGAATGCTACGGTCTGCTGCTTGACGCCCCCCAAGTTCTGGTATCTGGCGTGCAACAGGCACACCTTGCGATAGCTGCTGCCGTCGTCCGACACTTCCAGTACGCCGATGTCGGGCAGTTCACGGAAGCCACACCCATAGAATCGGGTAGGGTCGGGTTGTGCCAATGGTGTATGTGTGGGAGGCACCTGCATCGACGATGTGCGTGCCTTGCCCTGAGCCGTCACCTCGTAAGTGATGCTGCGTGCAGTGATAGTCTTGCCAAAGTCAAAATACAGCAGTGAATCAGCAGTCTCTGTCGGTTCTGTCCCCCATATCCTGGAGTCGCCCAGCAGATTGTCATTGTAGCGCACAGCCAGCACCGCCACGTCCTGATGCCAGCCTTGTGGACAGTGGGGTAGTGGCAGGTTGATGCTCGTTCCTCCTTGATAGATAGTCTCTGCCATCGCCAGGCGCTGCATGCTCCTTTCAGGTGTGATCCATTTACCGCCAGCCACATAGCCGTTGCTGCAGTTCACTTCAAACGACAGTCCCAACCGTCGTGCCTCCTGAGCCGAGAACGTCAGTTCATCCCACCATTCAGGCGAGAATACCTGTGATGCCCCCTGTCCGTCGCCATGCACCTGGTCGTAGTAGACCACGCCACCCACGCCTGCCTTCCGAAAAGCCTCCAGATCGGCCGTGATGCCGGCATGCGATGCCTCCGTCTCACCATGAAACCACCATACCTTCGTGCGTGCCGTATCCTGTGGATGGTCGAAGCCCGCGGTCAGCGTCCTCTGTGCTGAGGCAGTCATTAGAGCGAGGGTAGTGCTGAGGCTTACCCCCAGTCTGCGTAAGTAGTGTCTGCTGTTCATGTCAAAAGATTGTTTTTAATTGCAAAGATAATCATTTTACGCTTATTTTACAAGTTTAGGGATCATAAGATTTTGAAATTTGGCAATAAGGTCATCGTCAAATAGTCATATCTCGCACAGCCGTCTGGCAGTTCGCTATCGACGTAGTGCCAGACCTTTGTCGACGAAGTGCCGAACCTTTGCCGACGAAGTGCCAGATCGTGGGGCGTTAGACCCGGGTCTAACGAAACAATACACCCCGGTCTGAAGAGGGTTCAGACCGGGGTGTAACGTATCCCTTTAAAAACGCCTGTAAATAGAGCCTGTTTTCTGGCTACAAAAATACTAAATCTGTAAGCCGAATGCAAGCATTTTAAGGTTTTTTAATTTTACTATTCCTCTTCGTCGTCCCAAATACTGCTGCTATGGCCATATTGGACGAAGCCTTCAGTTGTGTCATCTACTACTTCAGACTTCAAGGTTTCTGTGACAGAACCTTCCATCAGATGCTGTTGCGTTTTGATGGTAAACCATGCTACCAGTGGTGTCATATATTGTTTTTTCATTGTTCGTGTCCTCATTAGTTAATTATTTAACGAATATCTTTTTACCATTTCTCAGATAGATGCCACGAGTGGGCTGAGCCACACGGCGCCCCTGCAGGTCATACCAGTCATCGTTATGGTTAACGTTAACGTTGTTTATTCCAGTCGTGTTGTCATCCTCGAAGTTTATCGAGATACGAGCAGCGACACCAGCCTGCGCAGCAGTTAACTCTAAGTATGCCTTTCCTGCTGCACTGGTCAGCGTACCTTCTGTGCTTACAGAATAGAAACCAGGATCGGAATCCTTCACACCAAAGACATAGTACTTGGTTTCAGCAGTGGAAGTAAGTGGTGTCGATACAGTGGCCGAACCCTTCAGCAGGTTAGTGGCAATTGTTTCTGCCTCGCCATCAAGCACAGGAATATCATATACACCAGCAGATGCAGCCTTGATATAGATGGGCGTTCCAGCAGCCACCTTATTAATCTGGGTGAATGTCACAGTTCCTGCATTTGCAGCTGAAGCATAGTAGGCAGAGACATCTGTGTCCGTAAAGTCGAGGGCCGTACTACTAACCAATGTACCAGCGGTTACGGCATCATTTATCGACATAATCCTGACCTCCAAGTAGTTGGCTTTATATCCATTGGTATTTACTTGGTTCACCAACTTCAGTTTGTCAGCATCCTTGGCAAGCGTGTACCATGTCTCACTCTCTAATTCCACTGTTCCAGTCTCGCCAATTAGAGTAGCATCTTCAAAGTTCACAGTTTGTCCATCGCTCTTAGTGTACCTAATCCATATTTTATCACCAGCTTTTAGATTGTTGATAGAGAACCATTTGTTATAATTTACTTGGAATCCCCAACCAGAGCCCGAAATCTGGAAACAATTTTGTTGTTGGGTCGAGAAACGGCTGTACTCTGTTCCATCGGCAGTGATGGGGTCAATAGCGGTTATATTGGTCGTTTTTGCTATGGCCTCCAGATTGTAGGATTGTATTGTCTGACCTATGGCGACAGTCTCGCTTGCAGTTGGAGTCTCAATAACCACCGACTTGATGTACAGCTTTGTATTTTTGTCTGTTCCGTCAGCAAAGAGATTGACATTGACCGAAGTCTCGCTGGTACTGATAGTGTAGGTGGTGGTGCTCTCTACAGCATCACCAGCAACCTTTCCTTCGATGGCTGGTGCATCATAGAACTTTAGCGTTCCGTCACCGTCTGAAGACCAAGTGATGGTAATCTGGTCGCCATCGTTCAGATTGAGAATGGTGAAGTAGCGATTATTATAAACCGTGTAAAGTCCTTTCTGGTCGTTCCAGTTCTTGGCTACCCATGCACCACCGGCATCTCCTCCAACACGGCTGACAGCAAAGCGGTTGTTGAACGTCTCGTCACCAAGTTGAAGCAAATTAATGTCCTGGTTGTTTACCTTGCCTTTGTTCTCCGTTCCAGCAGTTGTTAAGGTGTTGTTAGTAAATCCTGTGAAGTCATACGTCTCCATGGTTGCACTTACTTTTACGCCCCCTGCTGCCAATAGTGCGAGGGCAAGGAAAAATGTTTTTTTAATAGTTTTCATTTTAGTAAAGTTATTAGTTGTTTATGATTATTGTTGATTTTTCTCCTTCGTATGTGATATTGTTGGGCCTTTCACCATTCAGTAGGGTATTTGTGAATATGATGCCCTCACACCCATCGACGCGTGCCTCTGTGTTCTCTACGTTGAGAGCTATGTTGCTGAGGACGAAGGACTGCACGTCACGTAGGCGGGCGAAGTCGCGGGCACGGCCTTTGATGTTGCTCATCAAAACGTTGCGCAGTGGACGCTCAGGCAGTCCGAGCGCGAAGATAAACTGGCGGCAATCCTCCACGATCACATTGTTGATGCTGATGGTGTGGAAGTCGGGCGTGAAGCGGTTGATGTCGCGTTGTGGAAAACGCTTTGCCAGTTCGCCACCCCATTTCACGCTCCCCAGCATATCGCAATAGAAAGCATAGTCTTTTACACGGGCACGCACGCGCTCCACAATAATGTTTTCTACGCCACCGCCCCGTGCTCGCAAGGTCTTGAAGCGGAATGCCTGGTCAGTGCCATCAAACACGCAGTCGTGCATATATACATTCTTTACCCCACCGGCTACCTCAGTGCCACAGACGATGCCGCCTGCCCCGCGCAGTGCGAGATTATAGCGCAGCACGACGTTTTCTGTGCACCGTCCTACGCGCACGCCATCACCATTACGACCGCTCTTCATGGTGTAGCAGTCATCCTGGCAGTCCAGTGAACAATATTCCACGAGCACGTTTCTTGATGACTCGATGTCAATGCCGTCAGTACGACCGTGTCCGAAGCTGTTGACGGTAATGCCACGGATGATGACACCATCGCAGTACTGCGGCACCACATTCCAGTAGAGGCTCTGGTCGATGGTGATGCCTTCGATAAACACGTTGCGGCAGTTGATGGGTGCTATGCTCTTTGGCATGAATACCGCACCACTGCCTGTCGTGCCGTCGAAGATACGTTCTGCGACAGGCGTCTCAGTGCTGACGTGTTCCTCAATATTAAGTGCCTTCTCTTTGTTGATCTGATAGATCTCACAGTCGGTAGAAGGGCCTACGATATGTCCTTTGCCTGTGATGGCGATGTTTTCCGCTCCGTTGGCATAGATAAATGCGCCCAACGACATGATCTCGATGCCCTCATCACGAGTGAACACCACGGGCAGGTAGTCTTTTATTTCTCCGCTAAAGTGAAGTTCGCAGCCCTCGGCGAGGTGTAGCTCGACGTTTGATTTCAGGCAGATGCGTCCTGACAGCCACTTGCCGGCAGGGATGACGACCTGAGCGCCTCCCTGTTTCGACGCATTGTCGATAGCCTTTTGTATGGCTTTTGTCGACAGCCCCTTTTTGTTCATCCTTACTTCAATCCTCTTGCCACCTACCACCGGTCGTTTTAGCTCAGGCATCGCAAATGGTGCCTTGATGGGTTTTATCTCGGTGGTCATAGCCTGTGGTCCCACATCCTGGCGGGTGGGGATGACGAAATCCTCAAGTTTCCATTCGTCATACCATTTGATGGTCGGTTTTCCCTCAGCATCAAAGGTGATGGGCAGGAAGACGTATCGGGCATCATCGGTAGTGTCCCATTTGTTTCGTTTCACATCGGTCTTGTCCTTTACTTTTGGTGTGGTGAAGTCGCGGTCGAAGGGCTTGTGGTTCAAGTATGCCTTCTCTTTGTTCTTCAGTGTCCGTTTTGGTATATCTGTCTGCCAGAGGGATGGCAGCCAGCGGTCGGCCAGTGCCACGTATAGGAAGTCGGAGATACGGATGACGCTGGTAATCTGTGATCCGAAGGAGTCCTCAAATCTATCATCGATATGAGGGCAACCTAAGTCGGTGTATTCTCCGTGAGGGTCATCGAAGACACACACCTGTGACGGATTGGGCACGTAGCCAGTGGTGCCACTGGTAAACATATAGTGCCGGTCGTGCCATACGAAGTGTGAAGGAGCCTCACGCGTATAGGGCGGACGTATGCCGACGAAGTGTTCGGAGTATTTTCCGTTGGTGCCCAGATAGTCATCGGTCAGTTCTGCACAGATCATCTCCCAGTGGGGACGCTCAAACCATACGTAGGCTTTACCAGTCGTATCATCCACCCACATGTCGAAGTCGCCCACGCCAAATCCTTCGGGCTTCAGCGATTTCACGATTGAGTAAGGGCCTTCAAACTGGTCGGCCTGCAGGATGACGAAGAAGCCGTCGGTGTCCATCGACTTAATCCAGCACACCCATTTCTTCGTGTTCTTATTGTATAATATATGTGGCCGGTCGAGAGTCTGTGAGAAGTGAAGCGGCGACAATGCATTGACCGTGTCGGGCTGTATGATGAGCCCCATGTCCTCCCAGTTGTAGAAGTCGGTAGAGCGATACGCACGCACGCCCCATGTCCAGACGTTAGAGCCCAGGTGTGTGTGTTCTTTATTCTCACCATACCAGTAGTACACTCCGTCCTGTTGGAAGATTTGGAAGCCATGGGCATGGATGGGTTTGCCCTCTGTGTCGAGCCAGCGTTCTCCAGGACGTATGCTGTTATAGGTCTGTGCCGCCAGTTGTGTGCTTAATGTGAGCAGCAGTGCAACTAATAGTGTGAATGCTCTTCTCATTTCAAAATTCTTTTTTGTAATAACTGTCCGTTCCTTACCAGATAGACCTCACCCTTTCGGGGATGAGTGACCTTGCGTCCCTGCATGTCGAAACATTGAACATTGAACATTGAACATTGAACATTGTTCACCGTCTCGATGCCGGAAGCCTGTGCCTCCAGATAGTCGGGCAGATAGTACCCCAGATGAGGCGGTTGGTTGTAGCCTACGTTTTGCCACGCCACCGACATCCGGTAGATATGGTCGTGCATCAGAGTAGGTACGCGTAATTTCGTAGCTGTCGTTGTGGAAAAGATGTTGATGGTGCATGAGTCGGTATGGTCAAACATGATGATCTCTTCTCTCCAGTCACCCATGATGTCGGCAATGAGGAGTGGATTCGCTTTAGTTCCGTAGGTCACGCTGTTGCCGTAGTTGCCACAGGTAAGCAGACGTGTCCACTTCCCATTGCAGACGGCACCCTTGTCGAAAAGTTCGTCTTGTGCATCGCCGTCCCAGTATAAACGGAAGTTATAGAAGGGGAGGCTATTGTTATAGTGACCTACCACCTTATCATCGCTGCCATAGATGTTATAGTTGCCCTTGACGGTGGCTCCTGCCTCGCTGTTATAGTCGTTGTCATCACTATGCCAATACTCGAATCCCCTGCTCGAAGCCAAGATGTCGGCAGCGATACCACGACCAGTGTCTTCACGCCCAGTGTGATGGATGAGCAGTTCGCCTGTACAAGCATCGCGCACACTGAATCCATAGGGCGCTTCCTCGTGTACCATCATCACCTCCAGTCCTGGACGGTCGGGCATGAGGTCGCTCAGATGGAGTGCATCGCCGTGTCCCAGTCCGGTGGTGTGGAGCAGTTGTCCGTCGTTGTCGATGGCAGCTGATCCATAGATGATCTCATCACATCCGTCACCATCCACATCGCCTACACTGACCGAGTGGCATCCTTGTCCGTAGGCAGTGCCGGGAGTGACTGAGGCGTGCAGCCATTTTGTAGTCAGTTTCTCTCCGTCGAAGTCTATCGCCCAGAGGTACGCTCTTGTGTAATAGCCTCTACACATCACAGCCGACGCGTTCTTGTCAGCACCATCGAGATGAGCCACGCAAGCCAGGAAGCGGTCGCATCGGTTTCCATAGTCGTCCCCCCACAGCGTATTGAGTTCTGATGCCGATGGCGCTTTCACCTCGCCAGTGGTGCATCCTCGGTTAGGGTTGTACCAGATGGTGTGGATGGCACGTCCTGTAGTGCCTTCAAATACCGTCAGATATTCAGCGCCACTCAGTATGTAGCCTTTGCTGTTGGCATAGCTCAGGCTGTTGTTAGCCGAACTGATCTTCGTATCGTCAGCCGCCTTGTTGACGTAGTTGCCCAGTCCGTCTATTGATCCTTGAGCCGTCTTGCAGATCATCTCTGCGCGTCCGTCTCCATTGAAGTCGTAGACCAGAAATTGTGTATAGTGTGCACCGGCTCTGATATTCTTTCCCAAGTCTACACGCCATAGCTTTGTGCCGTCCAGTTTATAAGCATCCAGGTAGACGTTGCCGGTTTTTCCGCTTTTCGAGTTATCCTGATTATTAGAGGGGTCCCACTTGATGATAAGTTCGTACTCACCATCGCCATCGAGGTCGCCCACCGAACAATCGTTGGGGAAGTAGTGGTAGTCAGCCTGTGATGCTGGTCGGTCGAGTGTGATGATCTTGAAGATATTGTCCCATGGTGTCACAGCTTTACTGGTCTCCAGTTCTTCTCCGTTTTCCCTGACCACTACTTGATACTGACTGCTGACAGCGCCGCCGGTGAGACTGATATTGCTGACGTCCAGATTCCTGCGTACCACGATACCGTCACGTATCAGGTCGAAGGTCACGTCTTTGCTGTCGGTATCGAAGGTGCGCCAGCTCAGGAAAGTGTTGTTCCCGTTCTTGATGGCCACCAAGCCACGATCCAGTAGCTCTCTCTGCGGCTGTGCACTCATCTGCAGACCTATCATGGCCATCAGCGTTGTTGTGAGAATTGTCCTCTTCATATGTTTGTCTTTTTGTTGTTTTTTTGAGAGGAGAGGACTTATCGCAAGCCCTCTCTCTCATACATATTATGAAAAACAATTACTAACTATCATTTTATGACTTTTTTCCCATTGATGATGTAAAGTCCGGGTTTCAGGTAGTCTGTGGCATTGCCCATCTTGATACCCTGAATGGTGTAAATGCCTGTTGACTTTGTCTGCACCGTCTTGGTATCGCTGAAGATGCCCTTCAGTCCATTGGTCAGCCCCTTGATGCGCGACATGATCTCGTTCATTCCGTGGATGGCGTTCTGCATTTCCTTGGCAGTCGTAGCCTTTTCCGCATCGTTGATGTAGCGCTGCAGTTTTACAGTCCAGTAGCTTGCAGGTACAGCTTCCAGTATACTCTTGGCGTCAGTGACGATAGAGCTGATTTCAGCCTTTGTATCGGTCAGATACTGTGCTTCGTCACCGAGGAAGTAGATGTGGTTGTTGCCGAATCCGAATCCGTTGGCACCAGCAGTAGCACTGTTCTCTAAAGCCTCAAAGCCAAACTCAGCCTTCAGGGGATTGCTGCCATTTTTCTTGAAGAAGACGCTATATGTAGCATATACCATGCCGCTATACTTAGTGCCGCTCACATCACGTGTGAAATAAGTGCCGTCGGCTTTTACGCCATTGTACCACTTAGAAATGGTGATTGAGTCAGCCAGTCCATCCTCTCCGAAGAAGAGTCGGATATTGGGTGTGAAGATGGTGTCGCCATCCAGAATCTGTGCTGCGGCCACCAGTTCGGCTAAGCGTTCCTCAGAGATATAAGCCTCTGCACGATATTCATAGAGTCCTTCATAAGTCAGGTCGATAGTCTGCCAGACTTTACCATCGAGGGCTACGGTCGTACCACGCCATATTGAAGCGCCGTGTCCCTGTGTCAGTGTCTCGTTGTCGCGAATCTCCCATCGGTTGGCCGATGCACCGATGCTCCAGTTCCAGTCCTTGGTGGGAGCATCAAACGATGTGATGTTGCTGCCGGCGCTGAAGTCTGTGAAGTCACCATTCTTGATGAGAATCTCGGTGGGGTTGGCGCGATTAGCTGATGTCGATTCAAACTCCTCCTTGGCAGCGAGGATGTCGGCAGTAGCCTGTTTGAAAGCATCATACTGATTGGTCGAACTGATATTATCGAGCAGGGCCTGTCCGGCATTGACGGCAGCCTGCAGGTTCTGGCGCTTATTGGCAGCAGCTCCAGCATAGATGGGATTGCCAAGCACGGCATTGGCCGCAGCTACAGCCTCTTTCAGTTCGGCAATAGGAGCATTCTGTGCGATGACGAAGCCGCGTGCACGTCCTAAGGCATTCACCTGGTCGAGCAGTTCCTGCGTCTTTTGTTCTGTTACCTGATCCTTGTCGAGTACATTGCCATCAGCATCGATGATGAGCAGTGAAGCCTCGTAGACGGGTTGTGCCTCAGCGATGGCACGATTCAGTGAATCCTGTTCCCAGGGATAGTTGGTAGCGTCCAGTTCCACAGGATACTCCGTGATACGTTTGTTCAGGTTGTACTGTTGTACGATGAAAGCATCCTTTAAGGCTTGGAACTCCATGTCGTCAGAATTGGTTCCGAGGAGGAATGCCTTTGGATTACGCACGCTATATCGTCCACCGGTATTCGGCACTACAGGGAAGTTGAATCCCAGCACCTTCTTGTCGCCCTCTTTGATCTCGCCGATGGCATAATAGGTCTTCCAGTGGTAGCCGCTCATCACATCCTCAATATGGATGGTGTCAGTGCCGATGAAGATGAAGGGGTTGGCAATCTCTACGCTATGGTCAGAGCCGTAAGGGTTGGCACGGTTGGCAGCAGCCACAGCCTGTGCTTCGATAGCAAAGAAGTATTTTCCTGCAGGCAGGTCGTTCAGTTTGTCATCGCGAGTGCGTACGCTGGCATTCAGCGTATATTTTGTACCATCTTTTTGGATGCCGGCAGAAGCGATATAGCCGTCACCCTCATTAAACTCCAGATAATTGGTGTTGCCAGTGAATCCCCAGCGTCCACCCTCGAAGGTCCAGTTGTCCTTGGTTCCCAGTTTGCTGTAGTTATACTGTCCCCATGACGTCCAGTCCTGCAGGTAGGTCGGCATGAGGTTGGCACCATTGGCGTTCAAGTATTCCGTGATGACATCCTGATCGAAACTATCCATGAGCCCTTTCAGGTCATCCCATTTTTCGTTAGCCATCATCTGCTTGGCTTCGTCGATGGCATCGCGCAAGTCTGCCTTGCCGTTGGGCAGGTTGTCATTAGCCAGCAGTGCCTCTGCGTATGCGAGGTTGCGCTCAGCAATGCGGGTGTCGAAGACCTCTTGTGCCCTGCACAGTTGTACGTCGGTCACCATTGTGCCTGCAGCCAGATTTTTCATGGTGAATACGATGTCGTCAGTGCTTTCCAGTGTGAAAGCATAGGCCATCTGCTGCCAACTGTCAGTGATCATCTCTGCTGCAGCCAGTTGTGTCTCGCCAATAGTCAGACTGATGTAGTTGGCACCATTAGCAGTGATGCTGGTCACTCCGTTACCTTCCCCCTTTATTTTATAAGAGAACACGTAGAGGTAGCCAGTGCTTAGCCCCTTGATGGCCTGCATCATCTCGCTGCCATCATCATTGCTGGTGCTAAGGCACATCAGGACATTCTCATTATTAGGACCAGCCTGTTTCTCAATTGTCCAGATGCCTTCCGTGACACCTGCACTGGCATTAGCCCAACCATTAGGCAGTGCCTCTGTGAAAGCACCGTTGGTCACGTAGTTCTGGTCGTAGGTCCAGTACTTAGCAGTGTGGGTGAATACATACCCTGTAGCCTGCATGCCCATTGTGGCAGCTACTACTAATAATAAGGTAAATAATCTTTTCATTGTTCTGTTTTTTTGTTAGTAATAAATGATTTCTGGTGCAAAAGTACACCTTAGCCACCGATGAAACTGGGTAATTTTGTGCAAAAAGGAGTAAATATGTACAGAATAAAAAAAGTTTGGAAATAGTTTGCTGTTTCATGGATTTTATCTATTTTTGCAACAGAATGATGAAGAAACTGCTGATTTTCGTGCTGCTATTTCTGGTGGGTTGGCATCAGATGCAGGCTGTAGATGTCTTTTCTCGCAAGCTGAATACCGCCAGTGGACTGCCCAATAATAATGTGCGCAGTCTGTTGCAGGATGCTCATGGCTATATCTGGATGGGCACCCCCGACGGACTTTATCGTTACGACGGTTATTTCTTTACCACCTATAAATATACCCCTGAAGGCAACAACCGCCTTCTCAATAATAACCACATCACCGGTTTGTATGCCATTGACAGTCATCGTCTGCTCATCACCGAGCAAGGCAACCTGTCGTCAGTCTATGATATAGAGAAAAGAGCTTTTGTCAATGTGAGCGACAGCGAGAAGCAGCAGTTCTATGCCCAATGCCGTGAAAAGCGGATAGACGAACAGGCCATTTCTCCCTACCGCTCCATGATAGCCAACGATGGCGGTGTCATCAACGACAATCTGGGTAATACCGTGGTGATCGACAATAAGGGCCACATCTGGCACATTGACCGTAAGACGCGTCAGACCATTATGATGACCGTCTACGATGAGGCCCTCTTTCCCTTGGTCAGTTCCAAGAAATACAAGGTGATGACTTCGGAGAAGAATGGCTTGATCTGGGTGTCGACGAATGGTTGCGGCATCACTGTCTATGACCGTCACAGCGGAACGGAACAGCACATCCGACAGTCATCCGGTCTGATTTCGACCGATTATATTGTTGATATGTGCATGGATAGCGACGATAATGTCTGGGTGGCAGATGAATTTCATGGCGTGGTTTATCTCACTACTGCCTCCCAACAGGCTGAGGCACTCATGCTCGATGCTCAAGCGAGAGGACTGCGTAGCAATCAGGTGTATATCATGCGTTGCATGGCCGATTCCACCATGCTGATAGCCAATACCGAGGGTGATGTGTATAAGACCGATCGTCTGATGCAGTTGCCAGATCATCCCACGTGGAGTGGACTGGACATCCACTCCGTCTGCGATGATAAGGCAGGGCATGTGTGGATCGGTTCGCGTCAGCAAGGCTTGCTGGCAGGTGACCAGTGCTGGTATCGCCACGATGCAGCCGATGCATCCAGCGTGTCGGCCAATAACATCTACAGCCTGCTCTGCGATAGTGAGGGTAGGGTATGGGTAGCTTCTGAAGATAGCTATCTCGACCTGGCGGTGCGCCAGCAAGACGGCAGTTATACATTCCGTCATTTCTTTGACAGTCACTTCGCAGCCAGGGTGATGATGCAAGATAGCAATGGCATCATCTGGGTGGGCACCCGCAATGGCCTCTATAGTTTCCGTCCTGACGCGCTTATGCACGACTCGCGTGCCTACAGTCAGCTACTTTCTGCCGTCGATTTGAACAATGCGGAGGTAACCTGCCTCTATGAGGATTCGCATGGCATCATCTGGGTGGGCACGATGGGCAGCGGTGTTTTTTGCAACGATGGAAAAGGCGGTTCTTTCGTCAGGAAAGAGTCCGTCAGGATGATCTGCAACGATGTGCAGTCGATACTGGAAGATGGCAAAGGGCGGATGTGGCTGGCCACTACCGATGGGCTTACCTGCTACGACCCCAAAAGCGGCCTGACGATGCAACATTACAACGAGAACAACCTGCTCCATAACTACTACGCAGCCAACTGTGCCGCGCTGCTGTCCGACGGGCGGGTGGCGTTTGGAACCAATGCCGGCATACTGGTTTATGATGCCCAGACGGTCAGCAAGACCCCGATGCCCAGTAGACTGCGTATCACCGACGTGTTGGCTGGCGGACTCAGCAAGGGCGTAGCCAGTGAGGTGCGACTGGCCTACAATGAGAACTCACCTACCATACGCTTCTCGGCTTTCAACTATCGTTCTCTCGCGGGCATGCGCTATACCTATTACTTAGAAGGCTTCGACAATCAGTGGAGTGAGCCTGGCAGCTATAGCTTTGCCTCCTATCGCAACTTGCCTCCCGGAACCTATCAGTTGCACGTCAAAGCCTATGGTTTAGACCAGCAGTCTGACGATGAGGTAATGATGACCATTGTCGTTCAGCATCCTTGGTGGCAGACGTGGTGGGCATGGCTCCTCTATATCATCGCGGGTGTCCTTATCGCCCTGTTTGTCTACCGTCAGTTGCGCACGGTCTATCGTCTGCGACAGCGCATTGCTGTGGAACGCCAGTTGACGGAATATAAGTTGCAGTTCTTCACCAATATCTCCCATGAGTTCCGCACGCCCCTCACCATCATCCGAGGTGCCATGGACCGCATCAGGCGCATGGGCGAGTTGCCTGCCGAGATGCGACAGCCGGTCAGCAGCATGAATAGGAGCGTCAGCCGTATGTTGCGACTCATCAATCAGTTGCTTGAGTTCCGCAAGATGCAGAATGACAAACTGCGGCTGGCACTCGAAGAAACGGAAGTGGTGGGCTTCGTCAATGAAATCTTCCAGAGCTTCTGGGATATAGCTGAGAATAAGCATATCAACTATGTCTTTACCTCGCAGGAACGCTCCCACACGATGTTCGTCGACCGTTCCCATCTCGACAAGATTGTGTTCAATATCCTGTCGAATGCCTTCAAATACACCCCCAGTCATGGCGATGTCACCTTGCGTGTAGGCTTCTCACCCGCAGCGATGACCATCAGCGTTGCCGATACGGGTGTAGGCATCCCCAAAGAAAAGCAACAGCAGCTCTTCAGCCGGTTCATGCAAAGCAGTTTCTCCAACGATAGCATCGGCATCGGGCTCCATCTGACCAAGGCACTCGTGGAGGTGCATCATGGCACAATCCGCTATGCACCAAACCAACCGAAGGGCTCCGTCTTTACGGTAGAGATTCCCTTAGACAAGAGCATCTATGCGCCAGATGACTTCCTGGTGGAGGGACATCAGTTGCTCGAGCAGGCCACAGATACAGACAACAGCGTCTATCGTGAATTGGCATCCGCGCCACTTAATGATCGTCGTGTGCTCATCGTAGACGATGACTCCGATGTGATGGACTACCTCGTCAACCTCTTGCAGCGATATTTCATCATCGAAAAAGCATCCGACGGCATCGAAGCCACGCATATACTCGAACAGCAGGTCCCCGACCTGGTCATCAGTGATGTGATGATGCCAGTCATGGATGGACTGGAACTCACTGCCTATATCCGACGTACTGAGTCGATCAAGGATATACCCGTCATCCTCCTCACAGCCCTCACCACCGACGACAAACGCATCAAGGCCATGAAGCGGGGTGCAGATGCCTATATCACAAAGCCCTTCGATGCACAGTTGCTCATTGCTACCGTCGTACGCCTTATACAGCAGCGCGACACCCAGAAGTCGCAGTATATGCAACAGACCGCTGCCTCAAAGACGGCTCTTCCCGAGATTATCGTTGACGAGCGCGACAAGCGTTTCCTGGAATTGCTCGATCGTTGGCTAAGCAGCCATCTGAATGATGCCACCCTCTCCGTCGACAGTGTAGCTGAGGCAATGGGCTATCGTCGAACAGTGTTTTTCAAGAAAATCAAAGCACTCACAGGCCAGACGCCTGCCGACTATATCAAGTCTCTGCGCTTGAACCGTGCTGCTGAGTTGCTCAGACAAGACACCGTCACCGTCAGTGAGGTCTGTTATCAGGTAGGCATCAGTGATCCCCATTACTTCGCCAAACTCTTTAAGCAGCAGTTTGGCATCTCGCCGAAGAAATACCAGCAGGGTGGTAGCAGATGACCCCACGTTGGCTGAAGCCTATAGCCTGATTAAAAAATACAGGAAGACCCCCTGATGCTTATATAGCGAATCGTTTTCTGAACCATATCCCAAAGACGGGGTCGGTCAGATATAGTTGTTTCATTTCAGAGTATATCAGGTCTTTCTCAATCAGAGCATCTTTCAGTCGTACAATGTTTGATGGGCTTCCCAAATCGTAATTTGTTCTTACCGATTTCTCGTTGAAGCCTGAATGGATGCCTGCCGTGATAGCTCTTAGCATATTCATCTGATAAATAGTGAGTGGTTCCACTTGCTGCATATAAAGAGCTTCATTGGTGCTTACAAGTTCGGAAACTGCCGCTGGCAAGATGTCGGTCGTTGCCGTTTCGCCAGGTTCTGTACGATTAAGGATGATTGAGGCAAGATGTTGCACATAAGATGGATAATCATCCACGGCTTTGCAAATACTTTTTGCCAGTTCTGTGGAAATATGGCGTCCTGCTTTTTCAAAATGACTTGTTATATAGTCTGTCCAATCATCTGTGGGAATCTTGTTCAGCAGAATTAAATCGCCAAATTGATAGAAAGGCATGCTGCGGTTGAGGAAAATATTCCCCATCATGTGTCGTTTGCTGCCATAGAGACAATACGAAGTGAGGTGATGATGCTGCCATACAGAGCGTAGGCGTCCCTGTACTTGCTTCGTATTAGGAAATTCGCCTACTTCCTGAAACTCATCAATGCACACAACGATATGGCGTTTCTTTCGTTGTGCAATAGTCTCTACCAAATTGAGAAGTTCTTCCGGAGTGTGGGTCTGCGGAGTGATGCCTAGCGATATGCTTATTTCCGACGTTGGGTCAACGGGAATGCCAATCTTTGGTGTCAACCGTGTCAGAAATTCACGAGCTTCGTCCATCCAGAGCTGAATTTTCGACGCTGTCTGTTGTAGCACAGCAGCAACCAGTGTGTTGTAGAATTCATATTCACTCTTGCAGCCGAAAATGTCTAATCTTACAATGATAATGTCTTTATCATCAAGATTCCTGCAAACATGGTTTACTAATGATGTCTTGCCATATCGTCTGGGGGATATCAGTATTGAGTTGATACCACCTTCAAAATTGGCCTTCAAACGTCGGCTTTCTTCTTTGCGACCAGTAAAATTATAGTCAGTAACGGCCACTCCATAGACAAAGCTTTTCTCCATAACTATCTGATTTTTAGTGCAAAGATAATGTTTTTATATCAATTTCACAAGTTTGTGAATCACAAGTTTGTGAAATTTAAGTTTATTTAATGCAAGAGCTACTAAAATTTCCGTGAACGAACTGCGACCTCGAACAAGGAGAATAAAACGACAACGTAAGAAATCTGTATAATTTACATTTTACATTTTACATTTTCTCTCCTTCCGCAATAAATAAAGGGAAAATCCCCCGTTCGCAAAATTGAACGGGGGAAATCTACTACTTATTCTTTGATTGTGTGTGGGGGTCTAATGCTTGCCACGCTTCGTAGAACAATTCAGCGCTGACTTTTATTTGAGCGCATACTCATGGTCGAAGGCACGGCTGCACGTCCACGCGCGCAAGGCCGCCTGACGGGGAGGGTGTTCCCACCAAGGGAAAATCTCCGCTTTCCGCATTAAACGCTGGGGATTACCAGAAATTCATATGTACATTATATTAAAAAGTTAAAAAGTAAAAAGTTAAATTTTATAGTATAACATCTTGAGTTTTAGATGCTTATAATATTTTTATAAACTATATATAATATTTTAATATTATATATAGTTTATAATTTTTTAGCCCAACATCTAAAATTTAATTTTTTACTTTTTAACTTTTTAACGTAGCAGTCAGTCAAAGTGTCTTTCCCTGTATAGTGTTGACTCCCTCAGAGCCCTGATTTGTTACTGTTTTGTTAATTACTGTTTATTATACTGATTTTGTTGACTTATCTCTCTGATTAGGTTGTCTGCTTTCCTGTTTTTGTTGTCTCTTTCCCCGGGTTAGTGGACTTCGTACGGATATTGTTTACTCTTCATCTGTTTTTGCTGTCAGTCAAAGAACTCACGGCGGCAGCTCGTTATTAACACGCTCCCTTCGTGTTATTAACGTGAAGGCTTCTTGTTATTAACAGGAAGCATGCAAATTTCAGACCGGCAATCATGCCAATTCTAAAAATTTGTAAAAACGGGGTCGTGTTTTTTGCAACCCCCGATAGAGTATTGTAACTTTGCAGTATGCTAGCATAGAGAGTATTAACACTAAGTTCAACTAAAATCACTATTTATTATGGGACGTATGAAAATGCCTGCGAAAGGGCAGAAGTTTTTCTTCGGTAAGTACACCAACAACAACAGCAAGTCGAGCGGATACGGCAAGACCTACGCACGTGCTGCCATCCTTGGCACCCTCGATACCGAGGACATTGCCGAACACATGATGAATCACGGTTGCGTCTATGGCGTTGACGTCATCAAGGGTGTGCTCGACAAGTTCTTCGACTGCGCCATCGAGTTGCTCTTCACCAACTACCGCATCAAGATGAACGGTCTGGGTACGCTGTGTATGACGCTGACCTCTGAGGGCTCTGACTCAGCAGGTGAGTTCACTGAGTCTAAGATTACCAAGGCTAACATCCGTCTGTTGCCCGATGCAACGATGGATCAGCAGCTGTCGGGTAAGAAGTTGCGTGAGCGTATGTCGTTTACCAACATCGCCAGCTCTAACTTCGTCAGCTTCGATGCTGTGAGCGGCGAAGGCGGCGAAGGCGGCAGCGATAGCGGCAACGGCGGTGGCGGCGGTGACGACACACCAGACATCGATGATCTGCCGTAAGGAATGCCCCGCAAGGGGCTTTCCTTAAAATGTAAAAATTATAAAATGTAAGAATGTAAAAAACTATGAAAAATTTTCCTTTGAAGCGGATTTTGGAGTTGGCCGTCACCATTATCACCGCAATACTCACTACTTTAACGACCACCGCTTGCGCGGGGTGAATCCCCGCATTAAAGCCGCCCCTTATCAAGGGGCTCTAAACTTGCGCGGGCTACTAGTGCTCTGGGTATGGTTGTTAAATATCAGTTTTCTTTGAAAATAAAGGGGTTCAATTTTGTTGAACCCCTTGTTTTATGCCTGTTTATTGCGGAAGGAGAGAAAATGTAAAATGTAAAATGTAAATTTTACCTTTTTTGGATTTTTTTTCGTAACTTTGCAGCCATGAAGAGGTCGTTGCTATCCTTGTTCCTAATTAAAAAATACAGGAAATAACAAAGATGAAGAAAGTGTGTCATTATATCTCGGAATATATGGGGGTGCTGGTGCTGGCTGCCGCTGTGCTGGCACTGCTGTTCCCCAGTGTGTTGCAACAGGTGAAGCCTACGGTGATTAACTATCTGCTCGGAGTGGTGATGTTCGGCATGGGACTGACCCTGAACCTGCACGACTTCCGCGTGGTGTTCTCTCGTCCGAAAGACATCTTCATCGGTTGCCTGGCACAGTTTACCGTCATGCCCCTGTTGGCATGGGCGCTGTCACGTCTCTTTGCGCTCGACGAGGCACTTGCACTCGGTGTGGTGCTGGTGGGCTGCTGCCCTGGCGGAACGGCCTCTAATGTGATAACCTATCTGGCGAAGGGCGACTTGGCTCTCTCTGTGGGAATGACGGGCGTCTCCACGCTGTTGGCTCCTCTGCTTACCCCGCTGCTCACGTGGCTGTTGGCAGGCAAGAGCATTGATGTCAACGTCATCAGCATGTTTATGAGCATCCTCTGGGTGGTCATCGTGCCTATCGTAGGAGGACTGACGGTGAAAATCCTCTGGCCGCGGTTCACTGAGAAGGCTACCGACTACCTGCCTGCTTTCACGTCGCTAGCCATCGCCTTCATCGTGGCTATTGTCATTGCTGCCAATGCCGATAAGTTGTTGGCAGGCGGTGTGCTGATAGGGCTGGTGGTGATACTTCACAACGTCGGTGGACTCTGCCTGGGCTATGTCTTGGGAAGGGTGGCAGGACTCTCGGATGCCAAGCGCAGGGCTGTCGCCATAGAAGTGGGCATGCAGAACTCGGGCCTGGCAAGCAGTCTGGCAACGCTCCACTTCGCGGCTTATCCGATGGCTACTATCCCCGGGGCACTGTTCAGTGTGTGGCACAACCTCTCGGGGGCGGTAGTGGCGTGGCTGTGGAAGAGGGAGTAGGTGTTAGGTGTTAGGTGTTAAGTGTTAGGTGAAAAACAAAGAAAGTTGCACTTTTCTTTGGTTTTTCGCTCGGTTTGCACTACCTTTGACTATCGTCGAAGGTACTCTCGTTCGAGATTTAGAGCTCCTTGATAAGGGGCGGCTATAATGCAGGGATAAAAAATTGAATAATTTTTTTGGTTTTCTTCTCACTTATTCGTACCTTTGACTATCGTCGAAGGTAGGCTGCACCTCGGAAAAACAAAGAAAGTTGCACTTTTCTTTGGTTTTTCGCTCGGTTTGCACTACCTTTGCACCTGCTTAAACTTTAACATATATTGTAAATATGATCAATGTAACATTTCCGGACGGATCTGTTCGCTCGTATGAACAGGGCGTGACTGGACTCCAAATCGCTGAGAGCATTTCGCCTGCTCTGGCGCGCAGCGTACTCTGCTGCGGTGTAAATGGCGAAACCGTAGAGTTGAACCGTCCCATCACGGAGGACTGTAAGTTTGAACTCTATAAGTGGGATGACGAGCAGGGTAAGCACACGTTCTGGCATACCTCTGCCCACCTGTTGGCCGAAGCGCTCCAGGAGTTGTATCCCGGCGTGCAGTTCGGCTTCGGCCCCGCTGTAGAGAATGGCTTCTTCTATGACGTGCTGCTGCCAAACGGCGAGAGCATCAAGGAGAGCGACTTCCCCACGATTGAGGCTAAGATGAAGGAGCTGGCTTCGAAGAAGGAGCCGGTGGTGCGCCGCGAGGTGTCCAAGGCCGATGCGCTGAAGGCATTCGCAGCCGACGGTCAGACCTATAAGTGCGAGCATATTGAGCAGGACCTCGAGGATGGTAGCATCACTACCTATACACAGGGTGCGTTTACCGACCTCTGTCGCGGTCCTCACCTCGTTGACACCGGCGAGATCAAGGCCATCAAGCTGACTTCGGTGGCTGGTGCTTTCTGGCGCGGCGATGCTACCCGCGAACAGATGCAGCGCCTCTATGGTATCACCTTCCCCAAGAAGAAGATGCTCGACGAGTATCTGGTGATGCTCGAGGAGGCTAAGAAACGCGACCACCGTAAGATAGGCAAGGAGATGGAACTGTTCATGTTCAGCGACAAGGTAGGCAAGGGTCTGCCCATCTGGTTGCCCAAAGGCACCGATATGCGTCTGCGCCTGCAAGACCACCTGCGCAAGGTGCAGAAGCGCTACGGCTATCAGGAAGTTATCACCCCGCATATCGGTTCAAAGAATCTCTATGTGACCAGTGGCCACTGGGATCACTACGGTAAGGACTCGTTCCAGCCCATCCAGACACCTGAGGAGGGCGAGGAGTATCTGTTGAAGCCGATGAACTGTCCTCACCACTGTGAGATCTTTGCATCAAAGCCACGCTCGTATAAGGACCTGCCACTGCGCATCGCAGAGTTTGGTACCGTCTACCGCTATGAGCAGAGCGGTGAGTTGCACGGACTGACCCGTGTGCGCTCGTTCACTCAGGACGATGCCCACCTGTTCTGTCGTGCCGACCAGGTGAAGCAGGAGTTCCTCAACGTGATGGATATCATCAACGTGGTGCTCTCTGCCTTCGGATTCAATTTCGAGGCACAGATCTCATTGCGTGACCCCAACAACCACGAGAAGTACGTAGGTACCGATGAGGACTGGGCACTCGCCGAGCGCGCCATCCAGGAGGCTTGCCAGGAGAAGGGCCTGCCCGCCAAGGTGGAATACGGTGAGGCCGCCTTCTATGGTCCGAAGCTCGACTTTATGATCAAGGACGCCATCGGACGTCGCTGGCAGTTGGGTACCATCCAGGTGGACTATAACCTGCCGAAGCGCTTCCAACTGGAGTATACCGATGAGGACAACACGAAGAAGACACCTGTAATGATTCACCGTGCCCCCTTCGGATCGCTGGAGCGTTTCACCGCCGTGCTCATCGAGCACACCAGCGGACACTTCCCCCTCTGGCTCACTCCCGACCAGGTGGCTATACTCCCGCTGTCAGAGAAGTACAACGACTATGCTAAGAACGTGCTCCGCAGCTTCGAACAGCAGGGTGTGCGTGGCAGTATCGACCTGCGCAACGAGAAACTGGGTCGTAAGATCCGTGACAACGAGTTGAAGCGTGTGCCCTACATGGTCATCGTCGGCGAGAAAGAAGAGGCCGAGGGACTGGTCAGCATGCGTCAGCAGGGTGGTGGCGAGCAGCGCACCATGACCATCCAGGAGTTTATCGACAAGGTGAATACTGAGGTGGCTGAACAGACGAAGGACTTCTAAAAAAAATCAGTGTTAATCCGTGGCATCCGTGCCACAAAAAATAGGAGAAACAATGAAGTACGTATGTGACGTTTGCGGGTATGAATATGACCCCGAAGTAGGTGATCCTGAGAATGGCATCGCCCCAGGAACAGCATTCGAAGACCTGCCCGAGGATTGGGTATGCCCCCTCTGCGGTGTAGGCAAGGATGAGTTCAGTGCTGCTTAAGAACCCATTAAGAAACCCCGTTCTGAAGAGGAATGGGGCTTCTTTTTCCTACGGGATGAAGAGATGATGAACTGGGCCGATATCCTGTTGTTGTCCGTAGCTCTGGCCATGGATTGTTTCACGGTATCTATCGTGAACGGTGTCATCGTGGGACGTGTGAGGTGGCGTGTGGTCATCACTACAGCCATGCTCTTCGGCCTCTTCCAAGCCCTGATGCCTCTCGTCGGATGGCTGGCTACCAGTCACTTTGCCCGTTATATCGAAGCCTACGACCACTGGATAGCCTTCTCCCTCCTTGCCTTCCTCGGCATCCGCATGATGATCGATGCCTACAAACCCGAAGAAGAGCAACACCTCAACCCCCGCCGACTGAGCACCCAACTGCTGCAGGCCTTCGCCACCAGCATCGACGCCCTTGCCGTGGGTATCTCGATGGCCGTGATGGACTATCGTACCGTAGCCTCTCTGCTCAGCCCCCTTGTCGCCATCGGTCTCGGCTCCCTCCTCCTCAGCATCATCGGCTACCTCCTCGGCGTGCACTTTGGCCGTAGCATCCGCCAGCGCCTCAAACCCGAACTTCTGGGTGGTTTCATCCTCCTCTTCATCGGCGTGAAGGTACTGATGCAGCATTTGCTGGCGAGTGTATAAGTCGTTTTTTACCTATCTAAAAAGTGAAAAATACGTTTTTATTTTGCCATCTGCCCTTTTTGTAGTAACTTTGCAACCAAATGACGTTTGATTTGACGTGGAACTGAAGTTACTCAATACAATAAAAACACCTGATGACCTCAGAAAACTGAAGGTCGACCAACTGCCACAGCTCTGTGATGAACTGCGTGAGGATATCGTGCAGGAACTGTCGGTCAATCCCGGACATCTGGCTTCGAGCCTTGGTGTGGTGGAGCTGACGGTAGCCCTGCATTATGTTTTCAATACCCCTGACGACCGCATCGTATGGGATGTGGGACACCAAGCCTATGGACATAAGATACTGACGGGCAGACGAGAGCAGTTTGCTACCAACCGTAAGTTGGGTGGTCTGCGCCCCTTCCCCTCGCCCGAGGAGAGCCCCTACGATGCATTCATCTGCGGACACGCCTCCAACAGCATCTCAGCAGCATTGGGGATGGCGGTGGCTTCGAGGTGCGAGGTTAGAGGAGAGAGGAGAGAGGAGAGAGGAGAGAATAGAAAGGTGGTGGCTGTCATCGGCGATGGAGCGTTGAGTGGCGGCCTGGCTTTCGAGGGACTCAACAACGTGTCGTCGTCGCCCAATGACATGCTGATTATCCTTAATGATAATAACATGTCGATAGACCGGTCTGTGGGTGGCATGAAGCAGTACCTCTTGGGACTGAGCACTAATGAGACCTACAACAAGATGCGCTTCAAGATGGCTCGTTGGATGCAGCGTCACGGTATGCTGAAGGACGACCGTCGTCAGGGACTCATCCGCTTGGGCAATGCTTTGAAGAGTGCTATCTCTCACCAGCAGAATATCTTCGACGGTATGAATATCCGCTATTTCGGACCCTTCAACGGACACGATGTGAAGGAACTGGTGCGCATACTGAAACAGTTGAAGGAGATGCACGGTCCGAAGCTATTGCACCTTCATACGAAGAAAGGTCACGGCTACGCTCCGGCTGAAGACTATAAACCCGTGTGGCACGCACCGGGGAAGTTCGATGCAGAGACGGGCGAGCTCTTGGGCACTACTGCCGAGAACCTGCCCCCGAAGTACCAGGACGTCTTCGGCAAGACCCTTCTCGAACTGGCTCGGCAGAACGACCGTATCGTCGGTGTCACACCCGCTATGCCTACAGGCTGTTCGATGAATATCATGATGCAGGAGATGCCCGACCGCACCTTCGATGTGGGCATTGCCGAGGGACATGCCGTGACATTCTCAGCAGGTATGGCTAAGGATGGCCTGCAGCCTTTCTGTAATATCTACAGTGCCTTCGCACAGAGAGCCTACGACAACGTGATACACGACGTAGCCATCCTGCGACTCCCTGTAGTGCTCTGTCTGGACCGTGCCGGACTGGTAGGTGAGGACGGACCGACACACCACGGTGCCTTCGACTTGGCTTACCTCCGACCCATACCCAACCTCACCATCTGTTCGCCTATGAATGAGCATGAGCTGCGTAGGATGATGTATACGGCACAGTTGCCCGACAAGGGACCCTTCGTCATCCGTTATCCACGTGGCCGTGGTGTGCTGACCGACTGGCAGTGCCCCTTGGTGGCTATCGAGGTGGGCACAGGCCGCAAGCTCCGCGATGGCGACGATGTGGCAGTGCTGAGCATCGGTCCGATAGGCAATGACGTACTGCTGGCAGCCGAACAATGTTCAATGATGAATGTTCAATGTTCAATATACGACATGCGCTTCCTAAAGCCGCTCGACGAGAAATTACTACATGAGATAGGCAAAAAGTTCACGAGGATCGTAACTATAGAAGACGGTGTCAGAAACGGTGGACTGGGCAGTGCGGTGCTCGAGTGGATGAGCGACCACGGCTATAGCCCGACAGTGGTGCGCATGGGACTGCCCGACAGTTTCGTGGAACATGGCACCGTGGAGCAGCTCCGTCATATTGTAGGACTCGATATAGAAAGTATCAAGCGTCAAATCATAAGTCTCAAATCTCAAAACCATACATCATGAAGATAGTCATTGCAGGTGCAGGAGCCGTGGGGACACACCTCTCGAAGCTCCTATCGACAGAGAACCACAATTGCGTGCTCATCGACGATGACATGGAACGTCTGGGAAGTGTGGATGCCTCCTACGACATCATGGCAGTGTGTGATTCTCCCACCAGTATCCGTGTGCTGAAGGAAGCAGGCGTGGCTACTGCCGACCTGTTTGTGGGCGTCACTCCCCATGAGAGTGCCAACCTCAATGCTTGTATGCTGGCGCATGAGTTGGGTGCGAAAAAGACGGTGGCGCGCATCGACAGCTTTGAGTATCTACAACCACAGAATGTGCAGATTTTCAATAAGTTGGGTGTTGACTCCCTGGTTTACCCTGAAGTGCTGGCAGCCTCGGATATCATAGAAGGCCTGAAACTCTCCTGGGTACGTCAGCGGTGGGATGTGCATAATGGCGCACTGGTGCTGCTCGGCATCAAACTGCGTGAGACCTGTAAGATATTAGACCGTCCGCTGAGGGAACTCTGTGGCCCCGACGACCCCTATCATATCGTGGCTATCAAGCGTCATGAAGAGACACTCATACCTGGTGGCATGGACACGCTGAAGGTCTTCGACCTGGCCTACTTCATGACCACTCAGGAGTATATTCCCTATATCCAGAACATCGTGGGCAAGGAACACTATGAGGAGGTGAAGAACGTCATCATCATGGGTGGTGGCAAGACCTCTATCCGAGCCTCGCTGACGATGCCTGAGAATATGAACGTGAAACTCATTGAGAGTTCGTTTGAGCGCTGTGAGTACTTGAATCAGGTCATCGACCGCGACAATGTGATGGTGATCCACGGTGACGGGCGTGACCTCGGTCTGCTCAATGAGGAGGGCATCAGACATACCCAGGCTTTCGTGGCCCTTACGGGTAATGCCGAGACCAATATCCTGGCTTGTCTGACAGCCAAGAAACTGGGTGTGCGCAAGACGGTGGCTATGGTCGAGAACCTCGACTACGTCTCGATGGCCGAAGGTCTCGATATCGGTACCATCATCAATAAGAAGACGGTGGCAGCCAGTCATATCTTCCAGATGCTGATGAAGGCCGATGTGCGCAATGTGCGCTCGCTGATGATGGCCGACAGTGATGTGGCTGAGTTTATGGCTGCCGAAGGCTCTCGCGTCACCAAGCTGCCAGTGAAGTCGCTCGGTCTGCCATCGGGTATTGCTATCGGTGGACTGGTGCGTGATGGTAAGGGCATCCTGGTCAATGGTAACACCCAGATTCAGGCAGGCGACTCCGTGATGGTGTTCTGTCATAAGCATACACTGGAGAAGGTGGAACGCTTCTTCAAGAAATCGCTGTGGGGATTCTAACCTCTCACCTCTTACCTCTAATATAAATGGTCAACTGGAAACTCATATTCAAGATTATCGGTTCGCTGCTTTTCATCGAAGCCTTCTTCATGGGATGCTGCACGGCGATGGCATGTGGGTTCAATGAGAGCGACACCTACGCCTTTATCATCTCCACCATCATCACCTTTGGCGGAGCCTTTGCTTGTCGCTACGTGGGCACCTCCAACGATAACATGCTGACCCGGCGCGATGCCTATGTAGTGGTCACCCTCAGTTGGGTAGTGTTCAGTTTCTTCGGCATGTTCCCCTTCCTGTTGCAGGGTTCTGTCAGTAGCGTTACAGATGCCTATTTCGAGACCATGTCGGGCTTTACCACCACTGGAGCTACGGTCATCGACGATGTGGAGTCGTTGCCCCATGCCCTGCTGTTCTGGCGTTCGCTGATGCAGTGGATAGGCGGTCTGGGTATCGTCTTCTTCACCATTGCCATTCTGCCGTCACTGGTAGGAGGTAGCGTGAAAGTCTTTGCTGCCGAGGCCACCGGTCCGATGCGCTCTAAGATGCATCCCAAGCTGAGTACCTCTGCCAAGTGGATATGGAGCATCTACATGTTGCTGACGGTGGCTTGCGCCCTCTCGTTCTGGGCTGCAGGCATGGACTGGTTTGATGCCGTCAACTACTCCATGTCGACGACGGCTACAGGTGGTTTCTCCACCCATAACGGCACCATCTTCCTGGCGTCGCCCCTCATTGAGTATCTGGCTATCCTGTTCCAGTTCCTGGCAGGTATCAACTTCACCCTTCTCTATATGACGATGGTGAAGTTCCAGTTCCGCCGTTTCCTGCACAACTCCGAGTTTAAGTTCTACGTCATGACCATCCTGATAGCTACAGCATGGATCATGTATCTGCTCATCACTCGCATGGGCTACGACCTGGAGGGAGCCTTCCGTTCGTCACTGTTCCAGGTGGTGTCGTTTGTCACCACTACAGGTCTGTCGAACACCGATGCTGGCATGTGGCCTCAGATCACGTGGGTCATCCTGGGCGTGCTGATGTTCTTCGGAGCCTGTGCCGGCAGTACAACGGGTGGTTTCAAGAGCATCCGCGTGCTGATGCTGTTCAGTGTGTTGCGCAATGAGTTCCGCCGCATCCTGCATCCCAATGCCGTGTTGCCGGTGAAGTTGAACGGCATGAGCATCCCCCAGAATAAGTTGGTCACCCTGTTGGCCTTCTTCACCATCTATGTCTTCATGCTCCTCATCACCTGTGTCATCATGGTGGTGGCAGGTATCGATATCACCAATGCCGCCACTATCTCACTGAGCCTGATAAGTAATGTGGGTGCGGGCTTGGATACGAATATAGGTCCCCAGATGTCGTGGGCCGACCTGAGCATGGGCATCAAGTGGCTCTGCTCGTTACTGATGTTGGTAGGTCGTCTGGAGATTATTGCTGTGCTGGTGCTTTTCACCCGCTCGTTCTGGAAAGAGAATTAGTAGATGATGTATAAGTTTGAACCGTTATTAAAACAAACCCTTTGGGGAGGCGACAAGATTATTCCCTTCAAGCATTTGCAGACGCAACTGGAGAACGTCGGTGAGAGCTGGGAGATCTCTGGTGTGAAAGACAACGAGACCGTCGTAGCTGATGGTCTAGATAAAGGCAAGAGCTTGAACCAGTTGGTCAGGGAGTATCGTGAACAGTTGGTGGGGCGTGAGAACTATGAGCGCTTCGGTGATGAGTTTCCCTTGCTCATCAAGTTTATCGATGCTCAGAAAGACCTCAGCATCCAGGTGCACCCCACTGATGAGATTGCTCGTCGTCAGGGTAAGGAGCGTGGCAAGACCGAGATGTGGTATGCACTGGAAAGTGAAGAGCCAAAAGTGAAGAGTGAACAATCAGCTGTCGCCAAACCGATGTTATATTGCGGTCTGAAACAGCAGATCACCCCTAAGCAGTATGAGCAGATGGTAGAGAATGATACCATCACCGATGCTCTGGCTCGCTATGAGGTGCACGACGGTGATGTGTTCTTCATCCCTGCCGGACGCATTCATGCCATTGGCGCCGGTTGCTTTGTGGCAGAGATCCAACAGACCAGCGACGTGACCTACCGCATCTACGACTTCAAGCGCAAGGACAAGAACGGCAACTACCGTGAGTTGCACACTAAACAGGCTGCCGAGAGTATCGACTACAGTGTGGAGGACGACTATCGCACGCACTATCAGTTGGAGAAGAACGAGCCGCAGACGGTTGTCAGCTGCGACTATTTCGTCACTTCGCTCTATGACCTGACCGAGCCGATGACGCTCGACTACTCCGAACTCGACTCCTTCGTCATCCTCATTGCCGTAGCAGGAGCTGGCAAGCTGATTGACGATGCAGGCCAGGAGCTCTCGTTGAATAAGGGTGAGACCGTCCTGATACCAGCCTCCACGAGAGAGTTGAAGGTAGAGGGCACGGTGAAATTCCTGGAGACGTTTGTGTAATACGAAACATATTGAAATGAAAAAAGGCTGCTTGTTTGAGCAGCCTTTTTTCGTGGGTTTATTTCATCTTCCATTCACCATCATCGTCCACCATCGGCACCACTATCTCTTCAGTGACCGAGTCGCGGTAGTGGAGTATCAGGTATACCTGCATGACGTGGAGCAGGGTGTCCATCTGAGCGCCACTACTCTCTAAGTGTGCCACTCCGCCGTGCTGTGTCTTGGCCTTCGCCACATACTGCTTATAGTTGTTCAGCAGAGCCTTGCGATAGCTCTCGGGCATCTCTGAGGCATATAGCCTGCCGTCGAGGAAGGTCTCGTACTCATTGTCGAAGAGCGCCTCGTAGTAGTTCTCAGCAGCCTGTTGTGCCCGTTCCTCGTCTGTGAGCAGTGGTGGCCGCTCAGTAGTACAGGCACTCAGCAATGCTATGACTGCCAACAGCATACAGTGTATCCTCTTCATCTGTCTTACTTCTGCCTGATAAAGATGTTGATGGGCGACCCCGTCAGCGTCCAGTTCTCACGTATCTTGTTCTCCAGAAAACGCTTGTAGGGCTCCTTGATATACTGTGGCAGGTTGGCGTAGAAGATAAAGGTAGGAATCTGCGTGTCGGGTACCTGTGAGATATACTTGATCTTGATGTACTTACCCTTGATAGAGGGTGGGGGAGTAGCCTCGACGATGGGCAGCATCACCTCGTTGAGCTTCGACGTGCCTATCTTTATCTTACGGTTCAGGTACACCTGCTTAGCCGTTTCCAGCACCTTGAAGATGCGCTGTTTGGTAAGGGCTGAGGCAAAGATGATGGGGAAGTCGCGGAAGGGCGCCATACGCTCACGGATGGCATTCTCGAAGGTATCGATGACCACCTGTGACTTATCCTCCACCAGGTCCCATTTGTTTACCACCACCACCAGCGACTTGTTGTTCTTCTGTATCAGTTGGAAGATGTTCATGTCCTGTGCCTCAATGCCACGGGTAGCGTCAATCATCAGGATACAGACATCACTGTTCTCGATGGCACGTATAGAGCGCATCACGCTGTAGAACTCCAGGTCTTCGCTGACCTTGTTCTTACGGCGTATACCTGCAGTGTCGACCAGGTAGAAGTCGAAGCCGAACTTATCGTAGCGGGTGTAGATAGAGTCGCGTGTGGTGCCGGCAATCTCGGTCACGATATGTCGGTCCTCACCGATAAAGGCGTTGATGATGCTCGACTTGCCGGCATTCGGTCTGCCCACCACAGCAAAGCGGGGTATACCCTCCTCAGCCTCGTCGTTCTGCTTCTCGGGTAACATCTCCATGATCTTGTCGAGCAGGTCTCCGGTGCCGCTGCCGGTAGCAGCGCTGATGGGGTAGGGGTCGCCCAGTCCCAGTTTGTAGAACTCATACTGTTGGTAGTGGTCTTTATTGTCGTCGGCTTTATTGGCCACTACCAGTGTGGGCAACTTAGCGCGGCGCAGAATCTGTGCCACATCCATGTCCCAGTCGGTCACGCCGTTCTTGATGTCGCAGACGAAGAGCACCAGGTCGGCCTCCTCAGTGGCTACCACCACCTGTTTGCGGATCTCCTCCTCAAACACATCATCGCTGTTGACCACCCAGCCGCCAGTGTCGACTACCGAGAACTCGCGTCCGCACCACTCGCACTTGCCGTACTGACGGTCGCGTGTAGTGCCAGCCACATCGCTCACAATGGCCTGCCTACTGTTTGTCAATCTGTTGAAAAGAGTGGACTTCCCCACGTTGGGACGTCCCACTATGGCTACTAAATTTGGCATAATCGATTATATTTTGGTGACAAAGGTAGTGCAAACCGAGCAAAATACAAAATAAATTTGCATTTATTTTAATTTTCGAGGTGCAGCCTACCTTCGACCGCAGGTCAGAGGTACGAAATAATTATCAATTATCAATTGTCAATTGTCAATTATCAATTGTCAATTATCAATTTTTTGCATTCTGGCTGTTGCGTTGTTCTCTGCTTTCGCCATGTCTTTTATAACTTTTTGCAAAGATAGAAAATAATTATGAATTATGAATTATAAATATAAAATATTTCGTATATTTGCAGCGGATATCACTTAAAACAACGGCAATATGAAACAGATACTGACAGGCTTACTGATGCTCTTCATGGCTCTCACGGCAAGAGCCAATGACGGTGTGTACTTCGTCAACGGCAACCACTTGGTGCCCGTTCAGGAGACAGATATCTCTGTGACGAAGGAGATTCTGACCATTGATATCTGTGACGACGGTTTCGCCAGGGTCGATGTCTATTATGAGCTGACCAACGACGGCAGGCAGAAGACCGTAGATATGGGCTTTGAGGCATCACTGCCCTACAATAGTGGCGACAACTACGATGCTAAGGGGCGTCACCCCTATATTTTCGATTTCGCTGCCACGATGAATGGCGAGCGGCTGACGTATAAGACGGGCGTGGTGAAGGCATCGTCGCAACAGGAACCTACCACCTTCAAGACGATCGACACCAAGCGTTGGCATGTGGGCAATCAGGAAGAGTGGGATATGGGTAATACCTCCCTGGTCGACAATCAGGGCAATGAGCTGCCCATAGCCTATGCCTATTTCTTCCGTGCAACGTTCAAGCCCGGTAGGAACATCGTGCACCACACGTATAGTTACCAGATGTCGTATGGCGTCTACCGTGCCTTCGAGATACCTTACTGGCTGACACCCGCCACCCGTTGGGCCAACCATCAGATAGACGACTTCACTCTACGCATCAAGGCCACCGACACCGCCAAGCATTTCTACGTGCCTGTCAGCGTGTTCGGCTCTACGCCTTTCAAGGTAGTGGAAGGTACAGGCAAGGTGCGCCGTGTGAAGACCCAGGAGCTGGGCACCGTCTGCGAGGTGTCGTTGCGCAATGGCGTGGTGGAGTGGCATCGTAGGAATTTCCAACCGAAGGAGAACGTGGTCTTCACCTCTGCCGACCTTCTCATCACCTTTGATGAGCGGCGTGACATCGGCTCGTTTTACGACCGTGGCCGTTTCTTTCCGCAGTATAAAGTCGACTTCAAGACCTTCTATGGACGTGCGGCTAAGAACTCGGCAGAGGAGAAAGAACTCATCTGCCGCATCCTGCGCAACCTGCCCTACGCACAGCGAGGCTATGTGTTCACCGATGCCCGCATGAAGCGCTATTTCGAGTCCCAGTGGTGGTACATGCCCGATGCCTCCTGGCAGATGTCCACAGCCGACTTCACCCCGCACGACTGGGAAGTCATCAACGAGCTTTCCAGTCCCGAGGCTATTCCAGAATAAAAAAATGACATAGGTAAAGGCTACTCCGGGTTATAGCCGAAGTTGTCGAGCTCCTTCTGTGAAGAGCGCCAGTCCTTATCCACCTTGACAAAAATCTCAAGGTAGATATGCTTGTCGAAGAACTTCTCCAGCGCCTTGCGAGCCTCGGTAGACACCTTCTTCAGTGCCACCCCCTGATGGCCTATGATGATGCCCTTCTGCGAGTCGCGCTCCACGTAGATGATGGCATTGATGTGAATCTTCTTGTCGTCCTCCTTGAAACGCTCTACCACCACCTCCACCGAGTAAGGTATCTCCTTGTCGTAGAACAGCAGTATCTTCTCGCGTATAATCTCAGAGACAAAGAAACGGGCAGGCTTGTCGGTCAACTGTTCCTTGTCGAAGAAGGCGGGGCTCTCAGGCAGCAGCTCCTTGATGCGCTTGAGCAGTATGTCAATGCCAAACTTATTCTTAGCCGAGATAGGCAGAATCTCCGCGTTGGGCAGCAGCGTGTGCCACTTCTCCACAATAGAAGCAAGAACCTCCTGGTTGCTCTCGTCAATCTTATTGATCAGCAGTATCACCGGAATATCCATCCGTTGCACCTTCTCCAGAAAGTCCATGTTCTTCTCGGGGTTCTCCACCACATCCGTCACGTAGAGCAGCACGTCGGCATCCGTCAGAGCCGACTCCGAGAACGCCAGCATCGACTCCTGCAGTTTATAGTTGGGCTTCAGCACACCAGGAGTGTCACTGAACACTATCTGCATATCGTCGGTATTGACGATGCCCATGATACGATGACGCGTGGTCTGTGCCTTGAAAGTAGCAATAGAAATACGCTCACCCACCAACTGGTTCATGAGCGTGCTTTTCCCCACGTTGGGGTTGCCGACGATGTTTACAAATCCTGCCTTATGCATGCTGTAATTTTATTGAGGTTCATATTTCTGTCTGCAAAAGTACAAAATAATTATGAATTATGTACTATTAACTATGAATTATTCACTCTTTCCTCTCTCCTCTCTTGTCACGGATGGCCACGGAAAATAAAACGCTCTGTGTCTCCGTGTCTCTGTGGTGAGCCGGTTGACTTTTGGTTGTTGTTCTTGTACTTACCGTAGAAGAACTTCTGCCCTTTCGCAGGCATTTTCATACGTCCCATAATAAATAGTGATTTTAGTTGAACTTAGTGTTAATACTGCGATACTCCCCCAGCGTGATAAGTTTGATGTGCCCGTTTTTTAGGAAAAGTAAAAAAGTAAAAAGGTAAAAAAGTAAAAATTAAAAGACGACAACTACGACAACTGAGGACAACTATTCAAAATCTGTGTTAATCCGCGTAATCTGTGCCAAAGAAAAAGAGGAGAGAAATTTTTACCGGTGAAAACGTGCGTGAAAAAGTGAAGACGTGGGTGAAAATTTTTCCCTTTTTTTTTGTTCTCTCCCCATTTATTTGTACTTTTGTAGCGTAAAACGAAAAACCGGTAGTTAATTTGAATTACTATCTTCTAAAAAATCATCACTATGAAGAAATCGATATTACTTTTCACATTCGTTCTTTTAACTTTAGGCGTTTATGCACAAACCGCAAATCATGGAAGGGTTCTAAAAACAGAAACCAACAGGACTGACAAGGCTACTGTGGAAATGACGTGGTATGAAGATGGATATGTACAGACATCAAGTCGAGTACAATGTACCAGTTGTCATGGAGGCGGCAAATGCTGGAGTTGTGGCGGTTCAGGATTGGGAATGATGGGATTATACTGTCCGATCTGCATGGGTGGCGGTACCTGCATGTATTGTCATGGAGCTGGTGTCCTTGTTAATATAACGGGTTCATATCAAGACACAAATAACAGTGGCTACTCTGGTGGAGGTTACAAATCGCAGGGGAGCGGCTCTTCGTCATCTGGCAGAAGCTCTTCTACTTGTAAATATTGTGGTGGCGGTGGCGGTTGCTCCTCATGTAGAGGTACTGGTCACAAATACAATTCTTATAGCCATAAAGAAGATACATGCCCATCTTGTAACGGCAGTGGCCGATGCTTCAATTGTAGGGGAACAGGCCGTCAGAGATAGCGGCAAGGCGGAAAGCTCTGCCGCTTGACATCCCGAAGGGCCGAGTCGCGACAAAACTCGACCGAAGGTCAAGGGATGTCGGCTTGTTTTTTTGTCCCCGTCGGACAACTGCGGCGGGAACTGACACAAGAAATAATTATTTCCCAAACTTATTATTATAAACTAATTAAAAACAAATGAGAAAAACAAAACTTCTTTCTCTTCTCGCCCTGCTTCTCACGGCAGTGACGCAGGGAACATGGGCGCAGAGCAACTTGCTGGACGGTGTGTTCAGCGTCAGCGCCTCTAAGAAGGTCAGCTTCGCACAGGGCAACCTGCAGGCAACTTACAACGGCAGTAACTGGAGTTGGGCCTTTGCCGAGCATCAGTGGGACTACATCGGCAACGCCGCAGGCAACACCAAGGTGACTGCATCTTCTCCTTACATCAGCGAGAATGCCACCGTTGACCTCTTTGGCTGGGTGGGAGCCTCCAGCACATGGACTGGGGAAAACAAGTATGGCATTACCTCTTCAAGTGCCACCAATAACAAAAACGGCTACGGCAACGTTGCTTCTGAGTCGTTGAAGTCTGACTGGGGCGCACTCATCGGCTTAGGCTGGCGCACACTGTCCATGGCCGAGTGGACGTATCTCCTCACTACCCGCACGGTTAATGGCGGCAAAGGTGCTGACAAGAGTTACACACTAAATCAGAGTGTGAATGGAAAGAAGGGTATGGTTATTTATCCCGACAACTACACAGGAGCGGTATATTCCGGCAGCAACTGGGCTTCGTTTGAGGCCGCCGGTTGTGTATTTCTGCCTGCGGCAGGCTGGCGTAACGGAACGACAATCCAAAATATAAACGACCGTGGTTTCTATTGGTCCAGTACGCCGGCTAATACGACCGACGCGAAACGCATGTTCTTTGCCGGAGGCCTGGATCTAATTGATTCTAACAGTCGAGCCTACGGTTTCTCAGTACGCTTGGTGAAGGAGTACAGTCTGTCCACTGATGCAACGGGCGATTTCATTATTGCCTCGAAAGCCGATTGGGAGAAGTTCTGTTCCGATATCAACAACGGCAGCACCTACAGCGGCCAGACGGTGAAGCTGACTGCTGACATCAGCGGCATCACCACAAGGACGAGCAATGACGCGAAGAATCCCTTCTGCGGCACCTTCGACGGGCAGGGCCACACGCTGAATCTCAACATCAACGTGACAACTTCTGATCAAACGTCGGCCCCGTTCGGATATATCGAAAATGCAACCGTCAAAAACCTGCACATCACCGGTAGCGAGACCACCGCTGGATTGCGTCCTGCCAGTATCGCTGGTTTCGCCAAGAACAGCACCATCACCAACTGCAAGAGTAGTGTGGCGCTGACTTCAAGTCGTAACGCTGATATCGATTGCGGTGCCATCGTCGCCCGTACGGAGAAAGGATCTACAGTCACCCTAAACGGTTGCCTGTTCACCGGCAGCATCACCTACAGCAATGCCGCTGGCTACGAGGGTGGCGGCATGGTCGGCTGGGCAAAAGGTACTGTAAAGCTGAACGACTGCGTGTTTGCACCTTCTGCCATTACCATCACAAAGTATGAGAAACACAACATGTTTATCGGCAATGCAAGCGGAACCCTCACAAACTGCTATTACAACGATGTGGCCGCAGCATCAAGCCTGACCGTTCAGGGTAAGCAGGCTCGTAACATCATTGCCGGCGACGGCGTGATCATCAACGGCCTCGGTGCTGTCACGACCACCTACGCCGTCAGCGGCATCGCCGTCTACGGCAAAGGCCTCAAGTATGGCGACACATTCTGTGCCGGCAATAGTGAGTCGGTGACGCTTGACCTGAATTTTAGCAAGACAGGCTGCGTATTCACCTCCTATACTGCATCGGGCGGCACCCTCGCCAATCCTACCTCCAACGGTCCGACACTGACTATGCCCGATGCCGATGTGACCATTGGTGCTACATACCGCGAGTGTGCCGGCACAGAGGCCGACCCATATCTGATCACGTCAACAGCCGACTGGAACACGCTGTCAGCAAATGTCGACAATGGCAATACGTACAGCGGGGTGTACTTCAGTCAGACCAAAAACATCAGCGTGACCACAACTTTGGGTCCAAGTACCACAAATAACAGTTACAAACCTTTCGGCGGAATCTATGATGGCAACGGAAAGACCCTCGACGTGACCTTAAACGGTTCCGGTCAGTGCACAGCCCCGTTTGGTTGTATTCAAGGTGCAACCATCAAGAACCTGCATATTACAGGTAGTATCAGCACCACAGGCCTGCGTCCTGCAAGCATTGCAAGCTTCTGCGAGAACAGCACCATCACCAACTGCTGGAGTGAGGTTGCCATCGGTTCAAGCAATGGCAGTGACATTGATGGTGGCGCCTTCGTGGGTAGAGTCAACGAGAACAAATCACTCACCCTCAATGGTTGCCTCTTCACCGGCAGCATCACCTACAGCAATGCCAATGGCTTCGAGGGTGGCGGAATGGTCGGCTATACCCAAACGGGCTCTTCCGCCACGTTGAACAACTGCGTGTTTGCACCCTCTGTCATCAGCATCAAGAAGTACAGCGGACACAATATGTTTGTCGGCGGCAAGGTACTTGGAACCCTCACAAACTGCTATTACAACGATGTGGCCGCAGCATCAAGTCTGACCAAGCAAGCCAAGCAGATGCGCAGCATCACCGCCGGCACCGACGTGACCAGCCTCGTCATCAGTGGTGACGGCACAGAGTACGACGTCAGTGCTATCACTGCCTACGCCACGGGCCTCAAGTATAATGATGTGTACTATGCCGGCAGCGCCGACAACGTGAGCCTCACACTGAGCCACGGCGACGCTGCTACGGGCTATTCCTTCGACCAGTACACCGCGTCGGCCGGAACACTGTGCGGTACGACGCTTACGATGCCTGATGCCGATGTTACCATCAGTGCTACGTGGACGAAGAACACGAAGACATTGGCAGAGACAGCCACAGACAACCAGGCATGGCTCACGGAGAACGACGGCCAGGTATATGAAATCACCCTGACGCGCACGCTGCAGGCAGGCTCGTACAACACGTTTGCCGTGCCCTTCAACATCAGCAGCGAGAAAATGGCAGCAATGGGCATCACGGCCAAGAAGTTGACCGCTTCCGAGTTCAACAGCACGACGGGCACACTCTCGTTAACTTTCTCCAGTGCTTCGGAGATTGAGGCTGGCAAGCCGTATTTGGTCAAGGTCAGTGCCAACGTGGAGAACCCTGTGTTCAACGGCGTGACCATCAGCAGCACAGCAGTTCCCAACACCGAGACCACAGCTGTCAACTTCGTACCCACGCTGGGCGCAACGACGCTTGTGGGCGACGTGAAGAGCATCCTCTTCCTTGGCGCTGAGAACAAGCTCATCAACCCTAGTGCCGAGAACTCATCGATGAAGGGATTCCGCGCTTACTTCCAGCTGAAGGGCGATGCGGCTACGGCACGTGCGTTTAATATTAACTTTGAGGATGGAGAGACGACGGGAATAGAGAGCGTCACCCCCGACTCCTGTCCGAAGAGAGAGGAGAGTATCTATACGCTCGATGGTCGCCGTGTTGTAGGCCAGCCTAAAATGCGCTCGGCCGAAGGACGCTTGTACCCTCAGGGTCTCAAGAAGGGCATTTATGTTGTGAGTGGTAAGAAAGTAATCATTAAATAACGATAGGAGCATTTAGGCATGAATAAGAAAATATATAAGACACCCACACTGATAATGTTTGAAACCTTGATGGACCAGTCTATTCTGACAGGTTCGGTGACGACGGTACAGACCAATGGTCTCGACGGCGAGGAGAATCTGAAGCGCGGCACCGAGGGCAATCCTTGGGAAGATGCTATGGGACGTCGTCAAAACGTTTGGGACGAGGAAGACATCTGATTCTCATCTGTTCTGACCGCATTGAAAAGGTCTGCGTCACGCTTTGCTGGTGATGCAGACCTTTTTTGGTTAATATTTTCGGCTCCAGGTCGAAAGGAAACTATCGTGCAGGTTCTGATATCGATTTGGCTGTAGTAGGCAAGAACATAGACTACAAGCTGCTTCTGGATTTACAGTGCGCCATTGAAGACTTGGAGCTCCTATACACCATCGATGATAACAGCGACGGTATGTATTAATAGCTCAAAGAATCAAATAAACGTCATGCTTTTAATATAAATATCCTGTACCTTGCACAAGGTATGGGATATTTTTGTACCTTTGTGGCGTAAAGCGACTATCATCAATAATTATCACGGTTTGCTATGAAGAATAATCAAAGTGATCAGAATAATCAGCATCTTTTTCTGCCGCAGCATGGGCATTACCGTCACCTGCGGGTGTATCAGGTGACTGAGGCATTATACGATCTTACTTTCCTGTTTTGCCAGCGTTTCCTGCCGGCACACGGCGACCGCACCGTTGACCAAATGGTGCAGGCGGCACGCAGCGGCAAGCAGAATATAGCCGAGGGTAACCAGGCGGCTACCACCTCGAGCGAGACGGAAATCAAATTGACCAATGTGGCGCGTGCCAGCCTCGAAGAGCTGCTTGCCGACTACGAGGACTATCTGCGCACCCGCCAGCTGCCGCAATGGGGTAACACCCATCCCTGTCAGGCGGCCTTGCGCGCGTGGACGTGCAGCCGTGCCTTCGACCATGAGTATGCGCTCAAGGCAGCCATGATGAGCGATGAGGAACTGGCCAACCTCTGCATCACCCTCTGTCATCAGGCCATCTACATGCTGGGACAGTTGCTGAAGAGTCAGCAAGGCCGTTTCGTGACCGAAGGCGGCATCAAGGAGCAGATGCACAAGGCGCGCACCGGCTACCGCCAGCAGCAAGATGCTGAGTTGCAAGCCCTCCGCGAAGAAAACGCCCGTCTGCGCCAACGCCTGGCCGAGTTGGAGGCTCTGATAAATCCGAGTAATCAGAGTAATCAGAGTAATCAGAGTAATCCGAGTAATCAGAGTACTCCGAGTATTCCGAGAATTCCGAGTACTCCGAGTAATCCGAAAGATGATCGAGGAAGAACTGAATGACATAATGGCTCTGCTCCGCAAGGCGGGCTGCCATCAAACTGGTGCAGAACTACATCAAACGGATGCGACTAAACACCGTAGAAGATATCATCAGCCGGTGGCGTCCTTATGAAACGAGGGAAGCGTACATTAGTAATGTTACGAAATTCATGGCAAAAAATATCAAGGGGTTCACTCCATCTACGACGATAAGTTGGTATGATTTCAACACTCTCTACTATTTGATTGCGGCAATGGCTTGGCAAGAGTCACGAATGGTTATAGATTCCGCACTCTTCTACGAAGCCTGGCAAGCACTAGACCCCTACACACAATCAAAGAATAAGTAGTAGATTTCCCCCGTTCACTTTTGCGAACGGGGGATTTTCCCTTTATTTACTGCGGAAGGCGAGAAAATGTAAAATGTAAAATGTAAATTTTACCGTTTTTGTGCAAGTGGCGCATACCCTTGCGCCTGCTTCACATAGTACTCCGCTTCATTCTGGTACGACTTCGCCTGGCGCTCATAGTAATCTTGGCGCAAAGATACTGAAATTTCCTTCCCGAAGAGTACGCCCATCAATGTGAAGAAGCGGAAATGGCAACCATAGTCCTGGTGCATTTTTATAAAAAAAACTTCGTCCCTTCGTTTCTTCGTGTTCAGTAAAAATACTGTGGTAAATATTGAAACACGAAGGGACGGGGGGACGAAGATAAAAGGGGAGTGCTATTTACTTTCCGTCGTAAGCCCAGCGCAAGAAGTTGGCTCCGTGGGTGAAACCTGCACCAAAAGCAGTCATGATGATGTTGTCGCCCTTGCGGAGCTTGGGTTCGTATTCCCATAGTGCAAGGGGGATGGTGGCTGCTGAGGTGTTGCCGTAACGGTCGATGTTGACCATCACCTTGTCCATCGGCATGTCCAGGCGCTTGGCTACTGCCTCGATGATGCGCAGGTTGGCCTGATGGGGGATGACCCACTGGATGTTGTCCTTGTTCAGTCCGTTGCGCTCTGCGATGAGTGCGCAGTCGTCGCTCATATTGGTGACGGCATAACGGAACACGGTGCGACCTTCCTGGTAGGTGAAGTGCATGCGATGCTCCACGGTGAAATGGCTGGCGGGGCTCACTGAGCCACCGGCTTTCATGTGGAGGAAGGGCAGGCCCATACCATCGGTGCGCAGATAGGAGTCCTGAAGGCCAAACTCTGTTTCCTCGCTGGCTTCGAGGAGCACTGCTCCTGCGCCGTCGCCGAAGAGGGGACAGGTGTTGCGGTCGCGATAGTCGGTGGCCGACGACATCTTGTCGGCACCAATGACGATGATCTTCTTATAGCGTCCGCTCTGTATGAGCGAGGTGGCTACGTCGAGCGAATAGAGGAATCCGCAGCAGGCAGCCCAGAAGTCGAATGCAAAGGCGTTCTTCAGTCCCAGTTTGCCAATGACGATACTGGCGGTAGAGGGATAATGGTAGTCGGCAGTAGAGGTGGCTACTATCAGCGCATCTATCTCGTCGGGGTTGACGCCCGTTTTCTTAATGAGCTGCTTGGCTGCCTTTCGAGCCATATATGAAGTGCCGAGACCCTCTTCTGTGAGGATTCGGCGCTCTTTGATACCGACACGTGTCATAATCCACTCGTCGTTGGTGTCTACCATGCGCGACAGCTCATCGTTGGTGAGTACGTAGTCGGGCACGAAACCTCCGACGCCAGTAATGACAGCGTTAATCTTTCCCATTATTCAGCTACTTCTTCGTCTTTCTTGATAGCTACCTTACCACGGTAATAACCGCAGGTTGGACATACGGTGTGATAGATGTAGTAAGCACCGCAGTTAGGGCATACAGCCAGTGTAGGAGCTACTGCCTTGTCGTGGGTACGACGCTTGGCGGTACGAGTTTTCGATTGTCTTCTTTTAGGATGTGCCATAATGTATTAATTTTTTAATTTAATCTTTAATCTTTCATTTTTAATTGTTTCAGTGCGTCCCACCGCGGGTCGGTTTCCTTAGCGTCCGCATCACTGCTTCGGGCAGCTGAGAGCTCACGGAGCTTCTCACTCATAGCAACGTTACACTCGCCAAGTTGATGAACGTGCTGGATGGGTACCGCCAGTACTACTGACTCGTAGATGTACCATGCTGTAGAGAGTGTTCCTTCTTTCTCGTCTACGGTGATGACATCATCGTCTTCGGTGGATTCGCTACCCAGCTTCACTATCAATCGGAGGTCGGCCTCAATAGGCTGATCCATCAGGTCGAGACAGCGGTCGCAGGGTATGCGAACTGTGCCTACAGTATGCAACAGGAGTTCAAAAAAGCCGACGGCCTTGCGTATAGACCCCGACACATGCAACGAGCCTCCCTGCACCTGTGATTCTTCGAACGACTGGAAGAACTGGTCATTAAGCTCGTATTCCAGGGGTGTTTCGGCCTCTGTCAGTGCCTTCAAATCAATCTCAAATCGTTCTAAATTGCACATATACACACTTTTTCGGGCTGCAAAGTTACTTATTTTTTTTCAAACTTTCATGGAAACTATCAATTTTTTTTGAAATTGACCGGATATTTCCATTTTTTTGCAGTTCTTTCGACCTATGAATGATGGTTTTGATAGGAGGTAATGGCTTCACGGCATTGCTCCATGAGCCATTTGGGGGTGGAGGTGGCTCCGCAGATGCCTACTGTGCGGATGTCGTGGAGCCATGCGGGGTCTATCTCCTGCGGTCCCTCTATGAGATGTGCATTGGGGTTGATGCGCCGGCATTCGTTGAAGAGCACCTTGCCGTTGCTGCTCTTATGTCCGCAGACAAAGAGGATGAGGTCGTGGCGGGCTGCAAACTGTGAGATGTGGGGCATGCGGTTGGCCACCTGTCGGCAGATGGTGTCGAAGCTCTTGAAGGTGACGCCTGGCTTGATATGCGACTGTATGAAGTCGATGATGCGGTGGAACTCGTCGAGCGACTTGGTGGTCTGGGAGTAGAGGTAGATGTCGCGTGAGAAGTCGAGGCGCTTGATGTCGTCGAATGTCTCGATGACGATGGCTTTGCCGTCGGTCTGTCCTTCAAGTCCCATGACCTCGGCATGTCCTTTCTTGCCGAAGATGACTATCTGAGAGGAGAGAGGAGAGAGGTTTGTTTTCGAGGTACGAGGTACGAGGTACGAGGTATGCGTGTATTGTTGCTTGATGCGCTTCTGCAGTTGGAGCACCACGGGACAGGTGGCATCGATAATCTCGATGTCGTTCTGGCGAGCCAACTCGTAGGTGGAGGGCGGTTCGCCGTGAGCGCGCAGCAGCACTTTGGCGTGGCGCAGATGTTTCAGGTCTTCGTGGTTGATGGTGATGAGTCCCAGTTGTCTCAGTCGTTCGCACTCCATGCCGTTGTGCACGATGTCGCCCAGGCAGTAGAGTTGTGCGCCCCTTGCCAGTTCTTCCTCGGCTTTCTGGATGGCGGTGGTCACACCGAAGCAGAAGCCGCTGCCTTCGTCGATTTCAATTTGAATCATTTTTTCATTTTAATAAAATAACCACAGAGGCACGGAGGCACAGAGTGATTTTCCTTTTGGCACGGATGGCCACGGATTGACACAGATTATTTTCGCCCCTTAACCTCTGTGTCTCTGTGTCTCCGTGGTGAGTGATATTGGAGGGGTAGGGGAGGGCTTGGGTAGGCTTTCAAAGTAGGTTTCGAGCAGGTCGCCTGCTGCCACGAAACTAGTTTTCTGTCCCTGCAGGACGGTTTGCTCGGCCAGTTGTAGCTGCGACTTAATCACGGGGTTGTTGTAGAAGTTGAAGCGCAGTTGTTCGTTGATGGTCTCATACATCCAGTACTTGGCCTGTTCGTTGCGGCGGTAGTCGAAGTAGCCGTTCTGCTTGACGAAGTCAAAGTACTGGTAGATCATATCCCACACCTCCTTGACGCCGGTGCCGTAGAAGCCGCTGTAGCACAGTACCTTGGGTGTCCATCCACTTTCGGGCATGGGGAAGAAGTGGAGGGCGTTGCGGAAGTTGGTGGCTGCCAGTTGGCAGCGGTCTACGTTGTCGCCGTCGCACTTGTTGATGACGATGCCGTCGGAGATTTCCATGATGCCGCGCTTGATGCCTTGCAGTTCGTCGCCGGTGCCTGCCACCTGGATGAGCAGGAAGAAGTCGACCATGGAGTGGCAGGCGGTCTCACTCTGTCCTACGCCTACCGTCTCTACGAAGATCTTGTCGAAGCCTGCTGCCTCGCAGAGGATGATGGTCTCGCGGGTCTTACGGGCTACACCGCCCAGTGAGCCTGCCGATGGGCTGGGACGAATGAACGAGTCGGGGTGTATGGCGAGTTTCTCCATGCGGGTCTTGTCGCCGAGGATGCTGCCCTTGGTGCGCTCTGACGACGGGTCGATGGCGAGGACAGCCAGTCGGCCACCTTTCTCTTTGAGCAGATGGATGCCAAATTCATCGATGCTGGTCGACTTTCCGGCACCGGGTACGCCACTGATACCCACACGGAAGGAACGTCCGCTATAGGGCAGACATTTCTCGATGACCTCCTGCGCCTTTGCCTGGTGGTCGGGGTTGACGCTCTCGATGAGGGTGACGGCCTGTGACAGGATGGTGCGGTCGCCTTTGAGGATGCCTTCCACCATCTCGGCGGCTGTCAGTTCACGACGTCGTACCCGCTGTCGTCTCAGGTAGGGGTTGATGATAGAGGGCTGCTCTACGCCGCTGTTGACTTGCAGACCCGCATATTCCGCGTTGTTTTCGGGGTGTTCCATTTTTGCTTCTTTATTTTTTATTTCACATTAACGGTGATGATGACCTTCGGATGGTCGGGGTCGTTGGTGATCATGAGGATACGGGGCTTGGTGCGGGCCTTGAGCAGTTTGCTGCGGTCGCCCTTCACTGTCATTTTAGTCTGTTCGCCAGGCATCAGTTCACGTTTCTCGAGTGTCACCTTCAGTCCGCTGGTGAACATCTGTAATGCCGAGATGTCGAGATTGGTGCGTCCGTTGTTGGTGATGCTGATGGTGCCGCTCTTGACTTTCTTCCCGTCGTGTATGCCCAGTTTTATCTCGTTGGCTGAAGTCACCATGTGGGGCGCATACTGTTTGTTGCTGCCTTTGTATTTGGAGATGTCGGGAATCAGGATGACGGAGACGGGTACCAGTGTCTTGTTGCTTATCTTCTCGCCCAACTGCCGGGCCAGATAGATGTTGGCCTGTGTCAGTCCGTAGTTATGCACTTTCTCTGAGTTGAGGGTGACGGTAATCTTCCCCGCACGCCCCGGCGACAGTTGTTCGGGTGATGCCACAGCGGTGAGGTAAGGCGGCAGGTGGAGCAGGTTGGGGATGACGACAGCCGATGTGTTGTTGAGCACGTTGACGACTCTCTCCGGGTGGTCGCCTTTCTTCACATCGTCAAATTCCAGCTCGTCGGCATCGACCATCAGTCCGTTGATGTCGTGGGGGTACTTGCTGCTGAAGTCCTGCAACTCTTCGAGTACCGTGCCCTTCATGGTGAGGTAGACCGGTTTCTCGGTGGCATTGCTATAGACAGCCACCTGTTTGGTGAAGTGTCCCAGCATCTTGGCATCGTAGGTCACCGTGATGTTGAAGCGCTCATTGGGACTGATATTCTTCGTGGGTCGACCGATGTTGATACAGCCACAGTCGGCTTTCACCTCTTTTATTATTAAGGGCTTGTTACTCTTGTTTCTCAGGTCGAAGGTGGCAGTGACAGGTATCTCAAAGCCCGTTGCACCCACATCGATGGTGGTGGCTGTTGCCGAAATCCTCTGTGCGTGGGCGTTGATAGTAGCGAGGCACAGTGCCGCTATGATTAAATGTTTTTTCATTCTACGGTGATGGTTTGTGACTTGGTGAGTCCGCGGAACTCAGGTGAGTAGGCGCACTCTGCGGTGCAGGTGCCTGTCTCATACTGTCCGGCGCGGTCTATATAGTATTCTGTCTCGATGATATGCTTGCCCTTTGGCAGCATGTCGAAGTAATAGTTCGTGGTATAGTCCTTGGGCGAGATATAGTAGCCCCAGTGGTAGCCGCTCAGTGGGGTGACGGGTTCCATGCAGGCAGCCCGTTTGTCAACGACCTGTACGAAGTCGTAGTCGCGGTCGGCCTCGATGGTGAGGCGCACGGTGACTCGTGAGCCTACTGTCAATTGTCCATTCTGGCTGCTCAGTATCTCACGTTTCACGCTGATGCCGCTCTTCTGATCCTTGATGTCGGAGGTGGACTGCATGAACTGTGCGTAGACAGCGCCCCACGAGGTGCCGGCAGATGTCTTCTCGGCAGTGAAGGTCTTAGCGTTGCCGCCATCCATAGTGGTCTTCACGTAGCCCAGTGCGGCAGTGGCTTCCGAGGTGTCGAGGATCTTGTCGTCGATCTTGAGCACGGTCAGAGAGCTGGTCGGAGTACTCAGATTATTCAGAGTACTCTGATTACTCTGATTATTCAGGAAGGCATAGATGGCATCCACGCTGTTGATGGGCGTGTCCCAAGCCTGGGTGCGCTTCTCCTGAAGGAGCCAGCGCTGCATCTCACTGATGGTCTGACGGTCGTCGGGCGTCAGTCGTTGCAGGGCTTCTATGGCCACCACCTGTGTGGGTATGCGGTAGTTGCGCCAGGAGTAGCTGGCACGTGGCGTGTCGTAGTAGCGCCCCATCTCCTCTTTATATACGGTATACTCTTTCAGACTTCTGATATAGGTCTTGGAATGGAGCACGATAGCCGAAAGTGCTTTCTCGTAGATGGTCTGGTTGCGTGTCTCTTTCTTCAGCAGCGCTTTCAGGTAGTTGTTGGCCTCGACAACCTGTATGGGCAATGGCCGCTCGCTGATGGTGCAGATGTAGAGCCACTGCAGCGCCTTGAAACTGGGGAACGACTGGCGGTGGCCTTTCTTCTCTTCACGCTTCATCTCCTGGACCATCTTCACCATCTCGTTGCCTATGAACTTGAAAGCTTTGGAGAGCATCTCGTCGGTCTCGCTGTTCTGACCTGTTATCTGGTTCAGACGTACCAGCATCTCGCTAATCTCCACGGTCATATACGTCGAGCCGTTCATGCCCTTCCACCAACTCCAGGAGCCGTCACTGAGTTGTAGTTTCTTCAGTTTGTCGATGGCCGATTGTAGTCGCTGCTTCATCAGGTTCTCGTCGAAGAAGTCGGCCAGTCGCTGTTTCTGTTCCTGTTCGTCGTTGGCATCCATCACCCAGGGCGTCTCGTTGAGCAACAGGTCTTTCAGCTCGGTGTCTTTCTGCAGGTTGCTCATCAGCGAGGTCTCGTTGCCCTGCTCACGTTTCCAAGCTTCGAAGACGTGTTTGGCGTTGGGGTTCTGAACCAGGATATAGCGTCCGATGCTGTTGGCATAGAGTGATGCTGCCTGACTGATGGCATTGTCGTCGCAGGGAGCCCCTATGGTGGGCAGTGCCTGCACCATGAGCCAAGCGGGGTTGTTGGTATATTCTACTGTCAGTTGGGGATTTGCTGCTGCAGGAATGAGTGATGTGAGGTTGATGGTTTTCGTGCCGGGCTCGTTCTGTGTGAATGGTACGGTGACGGTCACACGCTCACGGTCGGGGAGTATGGGCAGGTAGTGCTGTTCGCCGTCGCTGAAGTCGCGTCCACTCACCGTTACCTTGGCGATGAGCAGGTCGTGCCAGTCATCTTTCGGTTGACAGGGGAAGGTGATGCTGACGGTAGAGCCGGCCTTGATATTGACGGGCATGCTGCTCTGAGCCACGACGTGCTCTGTGGCGGGGTCGATGAGTTGCAGGCGGGCTGTTCCGTTCACTGCCTTCTCGCCCGTATTGAAGATACGTGCTGAGATGGTGGCTTTGTCGCCCTTGCGTACGAAGCGGGGCATGTTGGGTTGTATCATCACGTCTTTCTTAGCTACAGCCTCGTCAGCCAGTGTGCCGTACATCAAGTCCTTGGTATGTGCCACACTGAGGAAACGCCAGGTGGTGAGACACTCGGGCAGGGTGAACTTCATCGATACCAGTCCCATGCTGTCGGTCGTCAGCTGGGGATAGAAGAAGGCGGTCTCGTTCAAGTTCTCACGGACCTGCACCTCAGCAGTGCCCTCCGACTGAGGCTCCTCGGCCTTCTCCTCTTCATCGGCAACAGCTCTCTCTCTGCTGTCAACAGCACCTGTCAGCATCGCCTTGTCTTGACCGCGGCCATAGGCTGTGACAGCGACTTCTGCCATCACGGGAGCTTCGTCGACAGCCTCTTCCATCGCTTCTACATGAGCCATAGCGTTTGACTTAAAAAGAACGTTGACACGACCTCCTCTTCTTCCACGAATGAAGATCCTGTACTGACTGGGGTAGATGTCGTGGTTGATATGACTGAATTTCAGGTCATTGACATTGAGGGTTCCCAGATGACGATAGCCATCTGCGAAGATGCCGCCCCAGGTATGGTACATCCATTCGGACGAGGGCGTAGGCAACCACAGATAGGGCGTGAGCGACCAGTCGTGGGCTGCCAGTTGGTCGAGACTCTTGTCGTAGAGCGTCGCCATGAGTTGTGCGTTGGCAGGCTTGCCGTCGGGTGTCATGATGGTCAGTGTCCATTCCTCCTCTTGTCCGGGAGTCAGTCGGTTGCGGAAGGTCTGCCAGCTGAGTCTCAGTTTCTTGTCGGGCAGAGGTCGGTTGATGGTTGTGCTGTGGGTATAGGTCTTGCCGTTCTTCACCCATGCGAAGCAGAGCAGCAGTCCGTTGCCGTACTCCTCCCTGTAGGTGAACTTACGGTTGATGAGCTCGTTGCTCCGGTCGGCAAATCCAGTCTCAAGAACCTTGTCGCCTGCCAGTACGTTGTAGACGATGTGTACGTCCTTGTCAGACGATCCTACCTGCACGGTGACGGCACTGCCATCGCTGGGGAACCGGTCGTCAGAGACGTAGAACCAGTCGTCGGTCTTGGTGGCAGGACACTTGTCGTCGAGCGAGAAGATGGTGAAGTCCTGTTTCAGCGTGTCGCCTTCGCAGACAGCCTCCAGGGTGTGTTGTCCGCTCTTACATTGAATATCGAATATTGAACATTGAACATTGGTCTCTGCCTCCTGCCACTTGCCGCCGTCAATGCGATAGCGCAACTTGGATGCAATGTCAATGCCGGCGGCATTGCGCAGGTTGAACATCACCTGTGGTACCTTCTCAGCCAGCACCTTCTCGGGCAGTGTCGTACTGAAAGCCGTCTTGCGGTTGCCCAGCGGCAGCGACATCTGTCCTTGGTGGGTCTCTCCCGCCACGTCGGTCACGTCGGCAGTCACCACGAAGTTGTAGAACATAGCATACTGGGTCTTGGGTATCACCATCGGTATCTCTACAGAGAAGTGGCCGTCGGCATCGGTCACTGCCTCGCCAGATACAAGTTCTTCATTGGCCGAACCACTGCCAATGGCACCCAGGTTCCAGTAGCGTGAATAGTTGATCCACCAGAACGCGCGGCGGCGCACCACTTTATATTTTACGCGGGCCGACTGTACGGGTACACCGGCATATGAGCGAGCAGTGGCTTGCACGACTACTGTGTCGCCTTCCTCATAATGCTGATTCACCTTAGGAAACTCCACCTCGAAGGTTGGCCGCTTGTATTCCTCCACACGGATGGAGCGGTAGCCACCGTTGACGTTGATAGAGAATGTACCGTTGAGTGCACCTGTGGGCAAAGTGAAATCGGCCGTACAGGTACCGTATTCATCTGTTGTCAGGTGACGGTCTACGATGGTTTGGTGGTTGGCATCGCGTACTATGAGGTGCATGTCCTTGCCAGCCTCCACCTGATGCTCAAAGCCTTTCTCCGTGAGGTAGGCGATGGCTGCCACGTGAACGGTCTGTCCGGGGCGGTAGATCTGCCGGTCGGTATATATTTCGGCCTTGTGTACCTCGTTGTGGCGGTCATAATACTGGAAGTAACCATTGCCGTCCATTGTCTTACAGGCCTTGTCGGTAGCTGTCGACACCCACAACTCATCGGGTTCATTGTCTTTATAGCGCAGCAGATACTCGCCGTTGCTGTCGGTTGTCACCGTAGTGGTGCGCATGTTCTTGCCCCATCCGGTGGTCATGCGCAACTGTGCCCCCTTGACGGGGTGACTTGTAGTGGCATTCACCACTACATAGCGTATCTGCTGGTCGGGCAGCTCCTGTGACAGCACACGCAGGTTGCTGACGAAGTAAAACGAGCGGCTGATCTTAGTAGCAGGCTGTGATTCAAATTCCACCATATACACACCGACGGGCAGCCCTTTCAGCGTGAGTGAGTCGTCGTAGATGTCGTAGGCCTTCTTGCCGACGTAGCCACATGTCACCGTGTATTCCGGTAGCAGCGTGAGCAGTGGTTTGATATCTTCGTAGTCATCTTCGTCATTCGGGTCAAGGTCGATATCTCCGTTCCCCTTCACCCGATAGACACGCATGGTGAACTGGTTGATGCCACGCAGCTTGTTCACCCTTACCTGTTGGTCGTGGAAGGGGATGGTTACCTCTTCGTCGATAACGGCAGCATAGGTGTGCGACGTAAGGTCACGCTGGCGATTGCGCAGTTCGTTCATGCGCTGCCATGAACCCCAGCGGCTTAGGGCGTGGTTGATGTACTGCCATTTCTGTTCGGCAGTGGCATCTGTGTAATACTCCATGTAGTTATAGCGCTCTATGGCTGCCTCGCCACACTCCACGAGGTCACCATACTGCTCTATGAGCGAGTCGATGCGCTGCAGATAGACTGACTTGTTGAACTGTTCCCTGTCGGTGGGACGCTCTTGGTGCAGCACCTTCAGACTGGCGAACAGAGCTGCCTTGCGGTTGCCACTCTTCACGTAGTAGTCGCGTAGGACATCGTAACGCTCGCACTCGTAGCCGATGACACTCAGTAGGTCGTCACCAAAGAAACGGCTGTCCTTACCCTTGGTCACAAAGGGCTCGTAGTCGCCGGTCTTCACGGCTGCCAGGGCTGCAGGGTGGCTCATCGCTTTGTCGTAGTAGGCTGTGGCCAACGACTGGTAATGGTCGATGTCTAGTTCGCGGTTGTTCAAATAGATATAACCGAGCACGGTGTTGTAGACGGCACGCAGTGCTTCATTGGTGGCTTTCGCCTCGTACAACTTCAGGCGCTCAACGGCCGGTTGCAGCGAGTCGGGGGCTATCTCCGACTGATTCCTGGCCTCCAGCAACTGCGCCTTCAGCAATTGACCGTAGGCATGCTCCACCTCGGCCTTTGCAGCAATCTGCCTGAGGATGGCTATTTCAGACTGGGGCAGGTCTTTCTTCTCTGCCTCTTCCACTTGTTTCCATAAACTGGTATATGTCTGGCTTGTCATTGTTGTGACCGTCATCAAACAGACGATGGTAAATAAAAAAAACTTTTTCATAAGCATTTGCTTTTGTGGCAAAGATACTAATTTTTCCTGAATATGATGATTGATGCTAAAGAAAATATGAAAGTTTAACAGAATGGAGCTACATCATGTGCTTTTGCAGCAGAAAAAGGATGGCCGGAGTAGTGATGTGTGTCATTTTGTCTGTTGTTTCTGCCGTTTTGTCTTATTTATGCTAATGGGCACACTCTTTGTGCTTTAGAGAGTAGAAACAAATAAGAAAGGAGAATAGTATGACATTAGACAAGTTTACAATCAAAGCGCAAGAGACCGTACAGCAGGCAGTCGTCATTGCCCGACAGAACGGTCAGCAGTCTATCGAGCCCGTCCATCTGATGATGGCTCTGATGGACAAGGCACAGGACGTGGTGGGCTACATCTTCCAGAAACTAGGCATGAACGCCCAGCAGGTGGAGATGCTCTGCCGACAGGAGATACAGCATCTGGCAAAGGTGCAGGGCGGAGAACCCTATCTCTCGAACGATGCCAACAAGGTGCTCATCAAAGCCGAGGAACTGTCAAAGGAGATGGGCGACGAGTTCGTCTCCGTAGAACCCATCCTTTTGGCCCTGCTGAGGGTCGACTCTACCGTCAGCCGAATGCTGAAGGATGCAGGAGCTACTGAGAAGGACATGCGACAGGCTATCCTCGAACTGCGCCGCGGACAGAAAGTGCAGTCGCAGAGTGCCGATGATAACTATCAGTCGCTGGAGAAATATGCCAAGAACCTCGTGGACTTGGCACGACAGGGGAAACTCGACCCTGTCATAGGACGTGACGACGAGATACGTCGCGTACTGCAGATACTGAGTCGCCGCACAAAGAATAATCCTATCCTGATAGGTGAGCCTGGTACGGGTAAGACTGCCATCGTAGAGGGACTGGCAGGACGTATCGTTCGTGGCGACGTGCCGGAGAACCTGAAGGATAAACAGCTCTATTCGCTCGATATGGGCGCACTGGTGGCTGGGGCGAAGTACAAGGGCGAGTTTGAGGAACGACTGAAGAGTGTCATCAACGAGGTGACACAGGCCGACGGACGTATCATACTCTTCATCGATGAGATACACACACTGGTGGGTGCCGGTGGCGGCGAAGGGGCTATGGATGCTGCCAATATCCTGAAACCCGCACTCGCACGAGGTGAGCTGCGTGCCATAGGTGCTACTACGCTCAATGAATATCAGAAGTACTTCGAGAAAGACAAGGCACTGGAGCGACGCTTCCAAACGGTGATGGTCGACGAACCGGATGAACTATCGGCCATCTCGATATTAAGAGGGCTGAAAGAGCGCTATGAGAACCACCACAAGGTGCGCATCCAGGATGATGCCTGTATCGCTGCTGTGAAACTCTCAGAGAGATATATCACCGAACGCTTCCTGCCTGATAAGGCCATCGACCTAATGGATGAAGCGGCTGCCAAGCTGCGCATGGAGCGTGACTCAGTGCCAGAGGAACTCGACGAGATCATCCGTAAACGCGCGCAGCTGGAGATTGAGCGCGAGAGCATACGCCGTGAAAGTACAGCAGTCAGTGGTTCGCCCACTGATAATAAGCTACAGCTTCTCGACCAGCAAATAGCCGAGTTGCGTGAGCAAGAAACGCAGATGCGTGCTCAATGGGAGAGTGAGAAATCACTCTCAGACAAGTATCAGAAGAAAAAGGAAGAACTGGAACAACTTACCTTTGAGGCAGACAAAGCTGAACGCGAAGGTAATTATGGCAGGGTTGCAGAGATACGCTATGGACTGATACAACAGATACAGGCAGAGATGAAAGAACTGCAGACGCAGATGGATGCCTCACCTGCGGGAAGGCTGGGGGGCGTCTCAGTCACTGCAGATGATATCGCTGAGGTGGTTAGCAGATGGACAGGAATACCCGTCACTCGAATGATGCAGAGTGAACGAGAGAAACTGCTACATCTGGAGGAAGAGCTGCACAAGCGTGTCATCGGACAGAACGAAGCTATTACGGCAGTCTCGGATGCCGTAAGACGCTCGCGTGCCGGCTTGCAAGACCCGAAACGTCCTATCGCCTCGTTTATCTTTATGGGTACTACAGGCGTGGGAAAAACAGAACTGGCTAAAGCACTGGCTGAATACCTCTTCAATGATGAACAGATGATGACACGTATCGACATGTCGGAGTATCAGGAGAAACATACCGTCAGCCGGCTGATTGGCGCACCTCCAGGATATGTAGGCTATGATGAGGGTGGACAACTCACAGAGGCGGTAAGACGCAAACCGTATTCGGTGGTGCTCTTCGATGAGATAGAAAAGGCTCATCCCGATGTGTTCAACATCCTCCTGCAAGTGCTTGATGATGGTCGACTGACTGATAACAAGGGACGTACAGCCGACTTCAAAAACACGATTATCATCATGACGTCGAATGCCACACGGGAACAGCTGCGCATGACGATGCGTCCGGAGTTCCTGAATCGTATCGATGAGATTATCACCTTCCAGCAACTGTCGAAGGAGGAGGTGGCACAGGTGGTACGCTTGCAACTCGACCGAGTGAAGAAGATGTTGGAGCCACAGGGATTCACACTAGAAGTGACCGACCACGCTGTCAACTGGTTGGCAAAGGAGGGCTACGATCCCGACATGGGCGCACGACCCGTAAAACGGGCCATTCAGCACTTCGTACTCAACGACTTGTCGAAGAAACTACTTGCCGATGAGGTGACGCGTGAAAAGCCGATAGTCATCGATGAATTCGGTGAGGGACTGGTATTCAGAAACTAATAAAAAAAAGAGAACCGGAATCATACTCCGGTTCTCTTTTTATTGTATCTCTAAAATCTGAGGCATCTTTTTCCACGACTTGTCATTGCGGTAGTTACTGCGTGCTCCCTTGGGAACATAGATCTTACAGGCACTCGTGACAACACCCTTGAAGGTGCTATGTGCAATGTCGGGAGGAAGGGGAGAACCCATGATGACCTCGCGAAGTGATACGCACTTGGTAAACGCATTGCCACCAATCTTCCTGATAGCAGCAGGCAACTCCAGATGGTTGAGAGCACTGCATTCGCGGAAGGCAGCACTGCCTATCGTGGTGCAGGCGGCAGGAATGGCTACCCTTGTCAGAGAGGCGCATTTCTCAAAGGCATTATCGCCTATGCTGGTAATGGAGATAGGCAGGTTGATGGTGGTCAGCGAGGCACACTGCTCAAAAGCATTGTCGCCGATACTCTTCACTGATACGGGCAGGGTAATCACGCGAAGAGAATGACAATAACGGAAGACATCGTCTTCGAGTTTCTCAATAAAACCTTGGATATACACACTGTCGAGTGAGGTGCAGTTCTGGAAGGTGTCGCTGCCCATCTGTTTGACCAGGTTGGGAATATAGATAGACTTCAGACTGGCACAGTTCTCAAAAGCATGGTCGTGGATACGTGTCAGGGCTTCGGGCAGGTCGATGTTGACAAGCGACTTGCATTCGAAGAAAGCACGGTTGCCTATAGTCTTGATGGTCATAGGAATAACGACTGACTGCAGGTTAATACAACCTGAGAACATCTCAGTACCGAGTACTGTCATATTACCGTCAATGCTCACTGAGGAAAGACCGCTACAGTTCTGGAAGGTGTTGTTGCCGATACGGCTGGCACCTTCTATCTCTACTGAAGTCAAGGCAGAACAATCTTTGAAAGCATCACTGCCGATGCGTGATGCCGTGGCCATCTCGATGTTACGAAGATTGGCGCATTTCTCAAAGGCACTGTTGCCTATCTCACTGATAGCCTCAGGCATATCGATAGCTTCTAAGTTGCCACAGTTCTTAAAGGCATCGCTGCCTATGGCTGTCACGCTGCTCGGCAGGGTGATACTCCTCAGACGACTGCAGTTGAGAAAGGTGCCGGCTTCAATACGGCTGAGCGCAGCATTAAGTGCCAACTTCTCGAGCATGACGCAATTAGTAAAGGCATTGGCACCTAAGGTGGTAACGGTAGCGGGAATGTCTATTTCATTCAGCAGACGACAACCGTCAAAGGCATGCTTGCCAATGGTGGTCAGTTGGATAGGCAACTTTACCTCCTCGAGTGAGGCGCATCCATTGAAGGCATAATCATTGATAATCAGTGTCTCATCAGGGATGATCACTTCCTTCAGACTGACACAGCCGCTGAAACAACTGCGACTGACTTCAGGTGTGGCATTAGGAAGAACAACTCGCTCTAAAGCCTTGCAGTTGAGAAACATTGCAGCAGGCAACATGTCGGCACGGGTGCGGAAACTACCTTTGCCCTCAACGATGCTCACTTCCGACAGGTCGAGCGAGGTCAGTAGTTTCTCGGTAGCCTTCCTGGGTCTCAGCCTGCTAGTGATAAGTTGGATAATCTTGATGTCACTGCCATTAATAGGACCGCATATCTTCAAGTCGGTCATGGTGTATCGGATGCTATCAGGTAACTGTTTGGACAATTGTCCAACGGAGTCTACTGTGACAGTCATCTGCTGTGCCATACTCACAGTGAAATGGATGCTGGCTAATAGAAGAAAGGTCAAAAGTCGTTTCATATAGTAGAATGATTTTCAATGTTCTTATTTTCTCGTATCCAGTGAACTGCGCTTGGTGCGATGGTAACTGCGATACTCATCAAGTTCAATCTCCACGTCGGGTTCTACGAGCATGCCTTCATGAGGTAACTGGAACTTCATATAGCGGATGCTTAAACCACGTGACAACCACATGGACTCATAGTAGGTCTGAATGGCTCGGGCTTCAGAATAATCGGAGTTCTCAAGGTCTACGGAATACAGATCTGTGGTAGATAAGAGAACAGGCAGATGACTCTTCTCCACTAACAATGAGGTATAGGTGAACAGGAAATTGGAGTCGGTCTTCAGGTGGATGATGCCATTGTCTTTGAGAAAATGACGATAGCGTGTCAGAAAGAAGGTCGATGTGAGTCGCTTGCGAGGATTCTTCATCTGAGGATCACTGAAAGTCAACCATATTTCATCTATCTCGTCAGCACCGAAGAAACGGTCGATAATCTCGATGTTTGTACGAAGAAAGGCCACATTCTGCAATCCGTCGCGAAGAGCCTGGGTGGCACCTGTCCACAAACGCGCACCCTTAATGTCAACACCGATGAAGTTAAGTTGAGGATAGCGCTTGGCCAATTCTACCGCGTATTCTCCCTTGCCACAACCCAGTTCGAGCACAATGGGATTGTGATTCTTGAAAAACTGCTCGTGCCAATGGCCACGCATGTCGAAAGTAACCTGTTCCATAGCAGAATAGGGGTACTGGAACACGTTTTCGTAGGTCTCCAAATCGGCAAACTTGGCTAATTTTCCTTTACTCATTAATATATAATAACAGATATTACCGTGCAAAGATACAAAAAATGTTTTTTATTTCGTTGTTTTGACAGAAAAAAATAAAATACTTTATCGAAAGCTTTGCTAATTGGGCGTTTTTGTTTATTTTTGCACCATTGTTTTTTTTATGACAGCAAAACATATAATTATGAGTGATGTAGAGATAAGAACGATACCGTCACTGAATCCAGTTGACGCTATCAAGTTGGCAGCAGGAAGACTATCGGATTTCAAGGGGCGCAGTCGCCGTTCGGAGTTCTGGTGGTGGATGGCTGTTGTCTTGATTTCACAGGTCGCCATAGGTTGGCTGCTCGGCAATAATGAGCAAGCCTCAGGTATCATCAATATACTGATTATGGCATGCGCACTGAGTGTGACGGTGCGTCGACTACAGGATACAGGTAATCACGCGTTGTGGGTCTTTGTCAGTTTTGCACTAGGCATTGCTGTCACGTTCTATACGGCTTTCGGTGAAATGAGTCATTTCACCAGCGAATACCGGCAGATATTTGAGGCTTATGGCACCAATATTCCCACTAAGATGTTCGATCGCCTGATGGATAAGTATTCGTCGGTCATACTTATCTATGGGACTATGATGCTTGCATGGTTGATCTCCTCGCTGGTGGTTGTCATTATGTGTCTGCTCGATGGTAAACCTTTGGATAATAAATATGGTTCCTCGCCAAAGTATATTGTGATAAAGGAAGAACCCCTCTTTAAGGAACAATAATAATACAAAAAGACCGATCCTCAGAAGATCGGTCTTTTTTCTTATTTGTTTTTCAACAAGCATAGTATTACTCGATGACAACACGTGTCCAGCCGTGCTTGTCTTCGATGGTGCCGTACTGGATGCCACGTAGGGTGTCGTACAACTTCTTAGACCAAGGACCTGGCTTCTCACCGAAGTCGTAACGCTTGCCGGTGTCGAGGTCGTCGATATAGCTGATGGGTGATATAACTGCTGCTGTACCACATGCACCTGCCTCCTCGAAGGTCTCCAACTCTTCCTCTGGAATAGGACGACGCTCAACCTTCATGCCCAGGTCTTCGGCAATCTGCATCAGCGAACGGTTGGTGATGGATGGCAGGATACTCGTTGACTTCGGCGTGATGTAGGTGTTGTTCTTGATACCAAAGAAATTAGCAGCGCCACACTCATCAATATATTTCTTCTCTTTAGCATCGAGATAGAACTCGCTGGCGTAACCCTTGTCGTGGGCAATGGTGTGAGCCAGCAAAGAGGCTGCGTAGTTGCCACCTACCTTATACTTACCAGTGCCAAGTGGTGCCGAACGGTCGAAATCGCGTGTTATAGCATAGGGATTGCTCTGGAAACCTCCCTTGAAGTAAGGACCTACAGGAGTGACGAAGATGAGGAACATATATTCCTTGGATGGTGAAACACCTACCTGTGCGCTTGTACCGATAAGTAAAGGACGCACATAGAGAGTAGCACCGCTTTCATAGGTGGGAATGAAGTCTTGGTTGAGACGCACAACCTTCTCACACATCTCAATAAAGAGGTCTGTTGGCACGGGGGCCATGCAGATGCCGTGAGCGGTCTGTTGCAGACGCTCAGCATTGGCATCAGGGCGGAATAAACGCACTTTGCCGTCGGGACAACGGTAAGCCTTCAGACCCTCGAAGCCCTCTTGTCCGTAGTGTAGACAAGCTGCTGCCATGTGCATCTTGATGTATTCATCGGAGCATACCTCAATCTCGCCCCATTTGCCGTCACGATAGTAGCATCGTACATTGTAGTTGGTTCTCATGTAGCCGAATGACAAGCTACCCCAGTCTAAGTCTTTCATATCGAATGATGATTTTTATTGGTTGTTGTATTACTTGTTTGCAAAAGTACGCAAAATCTTGCGTTTAAGCAACAAAAAACAGGTAAAAATGATAATTCCTCATCCTTTTTCTTTGTCGATTATAATAAAATGTTTATTTTTGCAAATGTTTTTAACACAAAAAAAGATTGAGATGAAAAAATTAATCCTGTTGGCATTTTTAGCAATCGGAATGACTGCCAATGCCGAGACTGTCTTTGCTGACAACGATGATGATGTGGAAAAGTGTCTGATAGACTTAGGTAAGGGTGCAGACAAGAATGACCGTTGGTCTATGCACCTACAAGTTGGTGTTGATGTTCCCACGAATGTGCCCGACAATATGTCGTTTGCTCCATTCCGTTCATGGGAGATTGGATGGACAGTGGCTCAGTATGACTATACACCAAAGAAATGGAAGACAACATTCTCTGCCGGTCTTGGATTGAACTGGCGCAACTATACGTTGAAAGGTCATAAAAGAATGTTTAAAAAGGATGGTGATGTAGTGGATGTCTCTGATGCAAAAGATGAGTATAGTGATCTGTCTTCTAGTATCCACACCGTTTCACTCAGCATCCCTCTGCTCGTCAAACAGCGTTTTGCCAAGTCGTTTGCTGTATCAGTAGGTGCACAGTTGAACTGGAACTACTATGCTCGCGTGAATAACGAGTATGAAGTAGGGGATGATGATTGTGATGTCAGCACCAAGAAGATTGGTCAGCGACCTTTTACAGTAGACATACTTGGAATCATTGATATCAGTGATTTCTGTATCTATTGCAAATACTCGCCGATGAGTGTACTGAAGAATGGTCGTGGTCCTGAGTTCAAGTCACTCGCCTTCGGTATCTACTTCTAAGCCTCGGCTTGTATCTTTTGTATTTCCGCCTCTGTCTTGGATAGCTTGTCCTTACAGAGCTTGATTAATCGCTGTGCAGTTTTCAACTGTGCAGCGATTTCGTCAATGTCATATTCATCGCTTTCCAGTTTGCGCACGATGTCTTGGAGTTGGGCAAAAGCCTCTTCGTATTTCTGTTCCTTGTTCATTGAATGATTGATTTTATGGTTCCTTCTGATAATATGGTCTCTAGCTCATCACCTCGGTGAAGGGTCTTGGCATCTTTTACTGCCTTGCCGTCTTTCAGCGTGATACTATAGCCACGTCGAAGAAGCAGGGTGGGGTCGAGCATCTTAGCTTTCTCTTCTATCAACTCCAGACGGTGCTTCTCTCGTGAAAGGATGTTATCCAAGAGCAAGGGCAGTCGCAACTCAAGGGCGTTGAGCCTGTTCTCCTGTCGAGCTTTAATGTTGACAAAGATACGTGGCAGAGTGGCTTGTAGGCTTGTAAGCTGGACGTTGAGCGCTGATAACTTTAATTGGACATAGCGGGCCATGCGTGTTTGTACATCATTTAGTATGTCAAGTACTTCTTTCAGATTAGAGATGAGCAGGGCTGCTGCGGCAGTGGGAGTCTTCACCCGCTGAAAACTCACCATGTCGAGTATACATTCATCACGATCGTGACCGATACCGGTGATGATAGGAAGAGGATACTGGGCTACGTTCTCGGCTAATGCGAGTGTATCGAAGCCCGACATGTCGGCAGTGGCACCACCACCACGGATAATGACAACACAGTCAAAGTCTTCGTCGCAGTTGAAAATAGTATTCAGAGAATGAATGATGCTCTGCTCTACTTGTTCGCCCTGCATGATAGCGGGGAAGAGACGGGTGTGAAAAGAGAAACCGTATTCGTTGTTGTTTAACTGTCCCACAAAATCTCCATAACCAGCAGCCGTCGCACTTGAGATGACGGCAATGCGCTGGCAGAACAAAGGCATCTGGAGCGATTTCTGAAGGTCGAAGATGCCTGCTGCCTTCAGTTGACGGATAATCTCCATGCGTCGGCGGGCCATATCACCCATGGTGTAGGTAGGGTCGATGTCGCTGACAATCCATGAAAAACCGAAAGCTTCATGAAACTGAGGGTACACCTTCAGCCTCACCTTCATGCCAGCATGAAGTGGTTGACCGGTGATTCTCAGAAAATGGGGTTCAATGAACATCCACTGTGAGTGCCAGCATTTGGCAGAGGCACGCGCTATAGGTGTGTTTGAGGTCTCGTCTTTCTGTATCAATTCCATATAGCAGTGGCCTCTCGACTCTCGTACTTCCGAGAGTTCTGCTTCCACCCAGTACTCATCGGTCATCTCCATTTCTAGAACCCGCCGAACCTGCTGGTTCAGTTCATAGAGCGTATATGTTGGGCTATTATTGTTCATGATGGCTGCAGATTATTTGATTTCCCCCATCTTGAATGCCTTCCAGAAGTCTGGAAGCCCATAGCCGAAGATATTGTTGGGCGCATCATAGCTGTCACCGCTCTGTCGTACCAATTCCATAATCTCAGACGCGTTCTTGTAGGGCAGACTCTGCCACAGACATGCCACCAAGCCACAGGTAATGGGAGTAGAGAAGGAGGTTCCCATATCGTGTACAATAGACCCCTTCCCGGAAATGAGCGTGGCTGGAGCTCCCTGAGCTACTACATCGGGTTTGACTCTGCCGTCTTGTGAAGGACCTACGCTCGAGAAGGTGGCTATCTTCTTATCCTCGGTGACGGCTCCAATGGTTAGAATGTCACGTGCATCGGCAGGAACGCCAATTTTTTTCCAGTGGCCCATACCTGAGTTGCCTGCTGAATTACATAGAATGATGCCTTTCTTAACCAACATGGATGCTGCACGCGAGACGAAGGCGGTCTTTCCATCGAGGTCGTGAAGGCGATAGCTATTAAGACCCTCGTCAAACTCATAGTATCCTAGTGATGAGTTGATAATGTCGACACCTACGGAATCGGCAAACTCGGCGGCTATCGTCCAATAATCCTCCTCCACCAACTGCTCTGATTCGTTGTCCTCTGAGCGCAACAGCCAGTACTCGGCATCGGGAGCGGTACCCACTATGACCTCAGGGGCATAGGCTGCCATTGCAGAGAAAACCTTGGTACCATGATCAATGGCATGGAAACTCAGGTCGCGTGGTGTAGCTTCATCTTTTTCTTTAGAAACGCTGTGATGACTGTTTCGAGGCGCAACGAAGTTGTGGGTACCCGCTATTCTGGCATGTTGTAAAGCGGGTATCAGATCGTAATTTTGGAAACCACCATCAAGGACGGCTATGGTTATCCCCTTGCCTCTAAAACCGGCCTGGTGGAGCATGTGGCCATTAAGCATCTGTATCTGACTCTTAGCACCGCCATAGAATTCTGTCTTTACAGAGTCCCATTCATGGAAAGGACGGTCGGTAATCCATTTCACCTTCCCCTCTTCCTTGGCATCGTCTTTCGACTTATTCTCAGGTGATACCCAGACGGGGAGTGCCGATTTTACACAGGGAAGTTGAGAAAGCTGTTGTAATAAGAGCGTGTCGGCTGAGCGAACGAGCACTGTATTCTGCCAACGACTGGTTCCAATAATCTGGGCACCGGCTTTGCAAAACTGGCGCAGATAGACGGGACTGACAGGAAGGTCACTCTCATCCACGGAAAGACCTTGACGCTTCCGTCGTGCTATGGACTTGGCTGACAAGAACTGCTCAGGTGCTTTCACTGAGAATGGCGTACCTTTCTTGTCAACAAGCAGATACCTATATATATATAAGGTGGGGGCTTCTGTCTTCTTTTCGGCTGAGACTGCCAGGCTCATGATGAGCAAATAAAAGATTAATAGAGTGCGATTCATCATTAATAGTAATGTCTTATGGTCTGCAAAAATAATAATAAAATGGCAAAGCACCAAGGAATTCAGAACTTTTCGCATAGGTAGAGAAGAAGTTTTAAACTAAAAAAATAAAATAAATTTGTAAATTTGCCCGCTTATTTGTACCTTTGCAGATGATTTGCTATGGATTCGAGTCAAGATAACAAAAAAGCGGCCCTTGAGTTGGGACAGAAGCCAGTAGGAAGGTTGTTGGCTCAATATGCGTTGCCTGCTATTGTAGCGATGACAGCCTCTTCTATGTATAATGTTATCGACCGTGCTTCCATTGGACAGGTAGTCGGTGCTGATGCTATCAACGGTCTATCGGTCACTTTCCCCTTTATGAATTTGAGTGCTGCTTTTGGCGCTGCAGTGGGCGTTGGCGCTTCAACATGTATCAGCGTGAAACTGGGACAGCGCGATTATAAGACAGCCGAGCATCTGCTGGGTAACACAGTGACACTCAATCTGATTATCGGATTCTTGTTCATGGCTGTTTGCCTGGTGTTTCTCGATCCTATCCTCCTGTTCTTTGGCGCCAGTGATGTGACACTGCCTTACGCCCGGGAGTTCATGCAGGTTATCCTGTTGGGCAACATGATAACCCATATGTATTTCGGTATGAATGCTGTGCTAAGAGCTGCAGGTAAACCTCGACATGCCATGTATGCCACGTTGTTTACAGTGGCATGTAATATATTACTTGTCATTGCTTTCGTATGGTGGTTCAGATGGGGCATCCGCGGGGCTGCCTTGGCTACCATCACATCACAAAGTCTGGCATTGTGCTGGCAGATGTGGGTGTTCTCCAATAAAAAGGAATTGTTGCATCTTAAAAGGGGTATCTATAAACTGAAGGCCAATCTTGTAAGGAATATCATCTCTATCGGCATCTCACCTTTTTTGATGAATGCCACGGCTTGTGTGATTGTCATTTTCATGAATAACCAGTTCTTGCATTATGGCGGTGACATGGCAGTGGGAGCCTATGGCATCTCCAATACAATGGCGATGTTCTTCTTTATGTTTGTCATAGGCATTAACCAGGGTATGCAGCCCATTGCAGGTTATAACTATGGAGCAAAGAAGTTTGACCGCATGATGCGCTGTCTAAATCTCAGCATCCTGTCAGCGACCGCCATTCTTACTTTGGGCTGGAGTCTGGCAATGCTGTTCCCTGAGGTTATGGCGCGCATCTTCACGAAGGATGCCTCGCAGATTGTCTTGGCTGCAAGAGGAATACGTATCAACATGTTGGTATTCCCGTTAATAGCATTCCAAGCTGTTATAACAAACTTCTTCCAGTGCATAGGAAGAGTGAAAATCAGTATTTTCTTATCACTATCCCGACAGCTACTCTTCTTGCTTCCTCTGGCATTTGGCTTGCCATTGCTATGGGGGCTAGATGGCGTTTGGTTCTCGCTTCCTGTCAGCGATACGATAGCTGCCGTGATTACCGCATTCATTATGTGGCATTATATGAGAAAAATCAAGACGTATGGATAAAAAGATTATCATCAACGTAGGAAGGCAGATAGGGGCGGGAGGACGTACTATAGCCCAGCTGTTGGCACAGGAGTTTGGGGCAAACTTCTATGATAAGGAGATTTTGGCACTGGCTGCAAAGGAAAGTGGTTTCGCACCGGAGTTCTTCGAACAGAGTGATGAACACAAAGGGTTCTTGCGCACACTGTTCCATTTGCATGCGTCTCATGTTGCTGACAATAGTTTCTATGCAAACAATTTTTCTCAGGAAGGATTGTTCAAATTCCAAAGTGACGCTATCCGAAGGGCGGCTGAAGAGGGAAACTGCGTGTTTGTAGGACGTTGTGCTGACTATGTGCTTCGTGATTTCAATCAAGCTGTCAACGTCTTTATAACAGCCCCCATGGAGTTTCGCGTCGATCATGTAGTAGAACGTCACCATTGCTCTCGGGAAGAAGCCCGTAGGATGATAGAAAAAGGAGAGGCCGATCGGGCTACCTATTATAATTATTATACAGGCAAACGATGGGGGCAGGCAGAAAGCTATCATCTCTCTATTGATGCTTCGCGTCTTGGCATAGAACAGACCGCAGCTTTCATTGCTCAATATATCAAGCGTGGTGCAAATGCAGACGTATCAAGTAAATAATGTAATTAAATGAAACGGATAGGCATCATCAGCGACACCCATAGTTATTGGGACCCGAAGTATCTTCATTACTTTGAGCCCTGTGACGAGATATGGCATGCAGGCGACATCGGCTCATTGGAAGTGGCAGAGAAGTTGGCTGCTTTCCGACCTCTGCGTGCAGTGTGTGGCAACTGTGATGGTGGCGACCTGCGTCTCATGTATCGTGAACTCAACCGCTTTAAGTGTGAAGATGTTGATGTGCTCATCAAACATATCGGTGGCTATCCGGGTAATTACGATGCCTCGATACGGAGCACCCTTTATGCGAATCCGCCACAACTCTTCATTGCCGGTCACTCTCATATCCTAAAGGTGAAATATGACAAAACCTTGAACCTGCTGCATCTTAATCCTGGAGCTGCCGGCTTGCAAGGTTGGCATAAGGAACGCACGCTGATGCGTCTTACTATAGACGGCTCTGCCTTCAAAGACCTCGAAGTGATAACTCTTTCAGATCCCCGCCAACTATGAATGAATTAAAAAAATGGCTGCCCGAATTGCTCCTCGACACAATAGTTGCCGTGGTTGCTACGTTATTTACATATATACTGGGACTTGAGAAGACATGGAGCGAGGCCTCACAGACCTTCTTCATCGCCTTTGCTGTTATGTTTATACTGGGTGTCTACAACAAAAGAAAGAATAAAAAACAAGAATAGATTATGAAGAACATTGTGATTACCGGTGGCGCAGGCTTTATAGGAAGCCATGTGGTGCGCCTTTTTGTGAACAAGTATCCTGAGTATCACATCATCAATCTCGACAAACTGACGTATGCCGGAAATCTGGCTAACCTGAAGGATATCGAGAACAAGCCCAACTATGAGTTTGTGAAGATGGATATCTGCGACTTTGAGGCATTCTATAAACTCATGCAGGACAAGCACGTTGATGGTATCATCCATCTGGCGGCTGAGAGTCATGTCGACCGGTCCATCAAGGATCCGTTCACCTTCGCTCAGACCAATGTGATGGGAACACTGTCACTTCTTCAGGCTGCCAAACTATATTGGGAGAGCCTGCCTGAGAAATACGAGGGCAAGCGCTTCTATCACATCTCTACCGATGAGGTCTATGGCGCACTGGAGTTGACACATCCCGAGGGAATTGAACCGCCGTTCACCACGACAGCCAGCAGTGCTGAACACCATTTGGCGTACGGTGATAAGTTCTTCCTCGAAACCACAAAGTATAATCCCCACTCACCCTATAGCGCTGCCAAGGCATCGAGCGACCACTTCGTACGTGCCTTCCACGATACTTACGGCATGCCAGTAGTGGTCACTAACTGTTCTAATAACTACGGCCCCTATCAGTTCCCAGAGAAATTGATACCGCTGTTCATTAATAATATCCGCCATCGCAAACCGTTGCCAGTGTATGGAAAAGGTGAAAACGTGCGCGACTGGCTCTTTGTAGAAGACCACGCACGTGCCATCGACCTCATCTTCCATCAGGGAAAGATTGCAGAGACATATAACATCGGTGGGTTCAATGAGTGGAAGAATATCGATATTATCAAGGTGCTTATCAAGACCGTCGACCGTCTTCTGGGACGTAAAGAGGGAGAGGATATGGATCTTATCACCTTTGTCACTGACCGTGCCGGTCATGATTTGCGCTATGCTATCGATTCTTCTAAACTACAAAAGGAACTGGGATGGGAACCATCACTTCAGTTTGAAGAGGGCATCGAGAAGACCGTTCGGTGGTATCTCGATAATCAGGCTTGGCTTGATAACGTCACCTCGGGTGATTACCAGAAATATTATGATAATATGTATACCAACCGCTAAATAGTCAAAAAAAGTATGAAAAAAATCCTCCTTCTCGGCTCAGGAGAACTGGGCAAAGAGTTTGTAATTGCCGCCAAACGTGCCGGCCAGTATGTTATTGCTTGCGATCGTTATGACAATGCGCCTGCCATGCAGGTGGCCGACGAGCGCGAAGTGTTCTCCATGCTCGACGGTGATGCCCTCGAAGCTGTGGTACGTAAGCATCAGCCTGATATCATCGTGCCCGAGATTGAGGCTATCCGTACAGAGCGCTTGTTTAAGTTTGAGGAAGAAGGCATTCAGGTGACACCGTCTGCCCGTGCCGTCAACTATACCATGAATCGTCGTGCTATCCGTGACTTGGCTTCTAAGGAACTGGGGCTTCGTACGGCGAAGTATTTCTATGCCAAGACTTTCGACGAGTTCAAGAAAGCTGCCGATGAGATCGGGTTCCCCTGTGTCGTGAAACCGCTGATGTCCTCAAGTGGCCACGGACAGAGCTACGTGCACAACGATGATGAGTTGGAACAGGCTTTCCGTGAGGCAATGGAAGGCAGCCGTGGTGATGTGAAAGAGGTCATTATCGAAGAGTTTATCGATTTCGAGTCAGAGTTCACGTTGCTCACTGTCACTCAGCAGCATGGTTGGCCTACGCTGTTCTGTCCGCCCATTGGCCATGTACAGAAAGGTGGCGACTATCGTGAGTCATGGCAGCCATATAAGATCAGTGATGAGGCTTTGAAGAAGGCACAGCACATGGCTGACCAGGTGACAAAGGCACTGACTGGAGCAGGTATCTGGGGCGTGGAGTTCTTCCTGACAAAACAGGGTGAGGTCATCTTCTCAGAACTCTCACCACGTCCACACGACACGGGTATGGTGACACTGGGACACACTACAAACCTTTCTGAGTTTGAACTCCACCTGCGTGCTGTCCTTGGGCTCCCCATCGCAGGCATTCACTTAGAGCATGCCGGCGCATCGGCTGTTATCCTCTCACCTGAAGAATGCCCAGTGGCATCCAAACTGAACTTCAATCTCGAAACAGCCCTTCAAGAGGATCACACCCGCATCCGCATCTTCGGCAAACCCGAGGCTCACAAGGGTCGTCGCATGGGCGTCGTCCTCTGTTATGGTGAGGTAGGGGATGATGTGAATGCTCTGCGCGACAAGGCCAAGCGTTTGGCAAAGACAGTGCTTGGCACTGATCCTTATATGAAGAAATAAGCACAATACCGTTGGTGCGCTATCTTCGCTTCCTCCTGTAGGTGATAAATGGCGGTGTTATTCAAATGATAATTATGAATGCTATTGTTATAGAACTTCCAAAGATAGTAGATCCGCGTGGTAATCTCACTGTGGCTGAACAGCTGAAAAACATACCGTTCGATATAGCCCGTGTTTACTGGACTTATGACGTGCCTTCGGGCGAGCGGCGTGGCGGACATGCTCATCGCACATGTCAGGAAATTATTATAGCTGTTAGCGGATCATTTGACGTAACGCTCGATGATGGTCGCGGACATAAAGAAACGCACCATCTGAACCATCCCTGGCAGGGACTCTATGTAGGAACCGGCATATGGCGTACGCTCGAAGACTTCTCCAGCGGCGCCGTGTGTCTGGTGCTGGCTTCAGAACTCTTTGATGAGGACGAGTATATTTATGAATACGAGGATTTTGTGAAATACGTGAATGGTTGACGTTGTCAGATATACTCCTGAGCGAGCTGAAGAATGGAATCAGTTTGTGGCTGAGTCGAAGAATGGGACATTTCTCTTCGACCGCCGTTATATGGACTATCATTCTGACCGTTTCTCTGATTTCTCTGTCATGCTCTACGAGAACAAAAGGTTGCTGGCGCTCTTCCCTGCTAATAGAGCCGGGGAAACAGTGTTCTCGCATCAAGGCCTGACGTATGGGGGATTGGTTATGAACGGGAAAGCAACAGCAGCAAAGGTCTGCGAATGGATGACAATGATAAATGCCTTTTATAAGGAACAAAACGTCAGACGTGTTGTGTGTAAGCCGCTTCCGTGGATATACGCTGCAATGCCTTCAGAAGAGCTAATATATGCCCTGAATATGGTATGTAAGGCTCGCTTGTGCTCAAGAGACATTGCGTCTGTTATTCGCTTTGACCACCATGTCCCGTTTACTACACTTCGGAAAAGATGTGTGGCAAAAGCACGTAAGAATAATGTTTCAGTGGCATTCTCAGATGACTACGAGAGATTCTGGCAGTTGCTTTCTGACAATCTTCTCGAAAAATATGGAGCAAAACCTGTTCATTCTCTTCAGGAGATATTATTGCTGAAGTCACGGTTTAAGGAGAATATCCGACTCTTTGCAGCCTTTGAAAATGGGGAAATGCTTGGTGGTACAGTGCTTTATCAGACACCAATGGTTGTTAAAACCCAATATATATCAGCTTCAAAACGTGGCAAGGAAATTGGAGCTTTGGACTTGCTGTTTGATCATCTGATCAATGACGGTGTCTTTACACAGGATTATTTTGATATGGGGACATCTGCAATGGATGATAGCAATGAGTTGAAATTGCCTCTTTTGTTTCAGAAAGAGGGCTTTGGGGCTCGTGCAGTATGCTATGACACTTACGAATGGACGCTATGATACCCTATCTGCCCCTGAACCGCATCACCGCGATGCATGCTGAGGAGATACACGAAGCTGTCAATCGTGTCATTGATAGCGGGTGGTATTTAAAAGGTGAGGCGACAGCCCGTTTTGAAGAGGATTACGCACGCTACATAGGGACGCACCATTGTATCACAGTCGCAAACGGACTCGATGCGCTGACTTTGATGTTGCGGGCATATAAGGAGATGGGACTGTTGCATGACGGTGATGAGGTCATCGTGCCAGCCAATACTTATATTGCCACTATTCTTTCGGTTACTGAAAATCAACTGAAGCCTGTACTCGTGGAGCCCAATATCGACACCCTGCAGATAGACGAAAACCTTATCGAACAGGTTATCTCACCACGAACGAAGGCGGTTCTTATCGTTCACCTTTATGGACGTTGCGCCTATACGGAAAAAATAGCGACAATTTGTCAGCAGCATCATATCCTCCTTCTTGAAGATAATGCCCAAGCCCATGGCTTAGTGTGCGATGCGGTTTCCCCGCATCGGAAGACAGGCTCCCTCGGCCATGCTGCTGCTCATAGCTTCTATCCAGGGAAAAACTTAGGGGCACTTGGCGATGCAGGAGCTGTTACTACCAACGATGACCGCTTGGCAGAAATCATACGAGCTATCGCCAATTATGGATCTTCACGAAAATATGTCTTCGACTATATCGGAAGAAACTCCAGAATGGACGACATTCAGGCTGCTGTTCTTTCCGTAAAGCTCAAATATCTTGATGAGGATAATGCCCGTCGTCAACAGATAGCACAGATATATCAGGCAAATATTTCCAACACACTCGTTGAACAGCCAATTTGCTCTGACAGCGTCTATCATATTTATCCTGTTTTATCTCCTCAGCGAGATGCCCTACAGGACTATTTGGCAGAAATGGGTGTGCAAACTGTCATACATTACCCCATACCACCTCATCGTCAAGCCTGCTATCCCTCTTGGCACACTCTTTGCTTGCCTGTTACTGAACGCATCCATTCTCAGGAACTGAGTATTCCGTGTCATCAGGCCCTGACGGATGTTGAAATAGAAAGAATAGTGAATAGTATTAATGATTTTAAGTTGTATTAGATTATGGATTATCAAGAATTGAACTACGGCTCGTTATCACGCGAGAGAGAACTCGAACGTTCGGCTGCCTTCCCTGTGCTGATGCGCAAGGTTTATACATGGATGGCGCTGGCTCTGGTTATTACAGGTTTTACAGCCTATGCCGTTGCCACTAGTCCGTCACTCATCCGATTAATCTATGGCAATAGCTATATGATGTGGGTGCTCATCATTGCAGAGTTTGGACTGGTGATAGGATTAAGTTCTGCCATCAATCGTCTTTCCCTGATGGCCGCTACGGCAATGTTTATACTCTATTCTGTATTGAATGGCGCCGTGTTCTCGTCAATTTTCTTTGCTTTCACGATGGGTAACATTGCTAAGGTGTTTTTTATTACTGCAGGTACCTTCGCTGCGATGTCACTTTATGGCTATACCACGAAGTCTGACCTAACGTCAATGGGAAAGATAGTCACCATGGGACTTATCGGACTAATTGTCGCTACCGTTGTGAATATCTTTGTCAAGAGCTCGGGACTGGATATGATTCTCAGTTATCTGGGTGTTCTTATCTTTGTCGGACTGACAGCTTACGATACTCAGAAGATTAAGCAGATGTTCCTGACAGCTCCCGATGCTGGCGAGGTTACTCAGAAGTATGCTCTTTTGGGTGCTCTGTCGCTTTACCTTGACTTTATCAACCTCTTCCTCTATCTTCTGCGTATATTTGGTAATCGTGACTAACAATTTTTGTGGCTGAGGACAAGGTTCAGAGTCCTTTCAGCTCAATAATGTTTCATTTAGAGACACAATTAGGGTTTTTCCTATCAAAAATAGGAGGAATCCTTTTGTTTTCTTCATATTTGTTGTTATATTTACAGCGTGAACTAGATAATACGAACCTAAAACCGATGATTATGAAAAGAACAGTGGTAATGATTGTTTCAATGTTGCTATGTTTGGCAACATTTGTGCAATATCCCTCCCGGCATCTATAAGCACATCTATAGTGTGGATAAATGGATGAATGTCTCTGCGCGTGGCAAAAACGGGAAAGAAGGCATTGTCAACATGAAACAAGAGGTTGTCGTACCAACCGAGTATGAGTCGGTCTATCATCGGGAAACAACAGGTCCGAATCAGATGTACTATAAGGTATATAATTATGGTGCAGATGAGGGTGTCTTGAAGAACATCCATAAGTCGAATGGCAATCAAAACGAAACAGGTCTTTGAAATTTAAATGTCTTTCGTGCGCGTATATATAATAATGTAAAAGATTAAGGGGATTGTAAAGTAATGAGAAAAGTTTTGCAATTCCCTTGATTTTTTCTTCAAAAAGTTTTGGTAGTTTGGAAAAAGTTCGTACCTTTGCATCCGCTTTCGCCTCAAAACGGGGTGCGAGCACTGAAGAAAGAGTTCTTTGAAAGATTTACATAGACAGAAAGACAAGTAGTACAAGAAGCGAGTGCGATGTTTTCGTTGCACTTTGGTAATTGAACCGTCAATTTTGACTTTGCTTGATACTTTCGGAGGTTGTCCTGAACAGATACTGTTGTTCCCTGTGTTTTTCGCGGGGTACGACGTAAAGAAACAAACAATTTACAATGAAGAGTTTGATCCTGGCTCAGGATGAACGCTAGCTACAGGCTTAACACATGCAAGTCGAGGGGCATCAGGGAGGAAGCTTGCTTC
>Ga0310697_10000199_pt1 | contig 86241 bp, 67 predicted proteins | sample 172DNAGHGlowgp2_FD_203883 | JGI IMG/M metagenome (GOLD analysis project Ga0310697, IMG submission 203883) | Sheep rumen microbial communities from Palmerston North, Manawatu-Wanganui, New Zealand - 1728 DNA GHGlow gp2 (v2) (version 2) | ecosystem: Host-associated > Mammals > Digestive system >...
AAAAGATTTGAGCTGAAAGGCGAGAGTTTGAGAAAAAAATATTAACTTTGCCGCCGATAGAGTAAATCACCAACCGAGTGAACGGATATCATCGGAATTGGTGAACGGCTATCGCCGGAATACGCAGCGATGTCGCCGTCTGCGGGTTGTATATGATATGTATAAGATACTATTTTGAGCCTATTCACAACAGGGGGTGTAAGATACGGGTCTTAGGGCAGGTTGTATATGATATGTATAAGATACTATTTTGAGCCTATTCACAACAGAGAGTTGCTTGATGATGGTGTCCTTTAAGTTGTATATGATATGTATAAGATACTATTTTGAGCCTATTCACAACGAACCCACGAACAGTGCGAGCATAGCGAGCGTTGTATATGATATGTATAAGATACTATTTTGAGCCTATTCACAACTGTTCGCCCTGAATACCCTGCTCACCTTGGTTGTATATGATATGTATAAGATACTATTTTGAGCCTATTCACAACGGAACTATCAAAGGCGCTGGCCGTCTTGAAGTTGTATATGATATGTATAAGATACTATTTTGAGCCTATTCACAACTGCGTATTCCTTGGCCATATAGTCGGCAAAGTTGTATATGATATGTATAAAATACTATTTTGAGCCTATTCACAACGGTCGACGGAATCAAGTCCGTCCAGTCGAAGTTGTATATGATATGTATAAGATACTATTTTGTCAGCATGTCAAAGACCACCCTTTGCGCTGCAAATATACGATGTTTTTCTGTAATCACCAAAACTTTTCATTCTTTTCACACTCCATGGGAATCGTGAGCCGTAATTTCGTGGGGCGCGAGCCGTAATCTCACCATCGACGAGCCGTAATCTCGTCGGGAATCGATTTGGATCTGCCCTCTCATATTGACACAACGTGTCGATACTGCTCACGCTCGGCATAGCTCAAGTACACTTGGCTCTTCCCTCGCTTATTGCATTATTGCATTGCTTTTGTTTTTAGGTGAAGCGGAGAAAAGTAAGGAAAGAGTAAAGATAGAGTATAAGTATCTATATATTAATAAGTTAAATTAAAAATCACCTATTATTTACCCATTTTCAACCTCCTTCAATTTTCGCAAAAATGCAATGCAATTTTGCAATATAAGACACCAATAATCCCAGAAAAAAATCGTATCTTTGCAGGCATATAAATCAAAACACAGCGGAACCGACCGTGTGTACTCGGCCTCGGCTTCCCGCCCTGCGTTATCAAAACGTTATAATGATAGTTTCCCCTCCAGCAATCTCTTTAGGAAGTCTTTTAGTTTCAGGACTAACAATTGGGGAAATGGAATCTCTTTGAGAACATCAAAATGGCTGTCATCAGAAACAATGTAGGCCGCATTGGCGGCAAAGGCGCAATCGACAAACTTGTCATCGTCATGATCTGCAGCAATAAGGCCCAAATGGAACTGCGGGTCAATAAACTCAACGAACTCGCTTTCGACAATGGCGTTGATAACGTTCACAGCAACGACAGGACTGGCTTTGCGGGCAATGATTTCCTGATATTCATCTAATATCTCATTTGATACGCACAGCGTAAACCGTCCGGCCTGGAAGTCTTTCCAAACACGGAAATTCTCACTCTTCGAGGAAATACAGGCCAGAAGGCAATTCGTATCGAGGACTATCTTGTTATTTTGCATACTTGTATGGTGTGCGAAGATGCTCTTTTAATACGGCTTCGTTCTCCTGCTCACTCCATTGTCCAGCATCCCATAAACGGTCCATCTCCTCTGTTGCCTTTTGGGCGTAATAGTTGGAGATGACCTGACGCAGTTCGTTAACCTGCTCCAAAGTCTTCATTCGCCCTAACAGCCGTAGGATGCTTAGTTGGGCTTCGTTTAGCATCGTTCTCTGTTCCATATCCCTTTTCGTTTTGTTGGTCTTGCGGTCTTCGCCTGCAAAGATAAGAAATTAATTTGAAACTCGTTGCTCATTTGCCGTTAATTTGCCTAAATACATTTAGGAACACAGCGGAACCGCCCCCCTGTGTACTCGTGAGAAGCCTGGATTTTTTCGTGGGAAGCCTGGATTTTGGGAAAGTCACAAGTTAGCAGGGAATCTGGTGTCTCTTCCAACTCCTGCAGATGCCTTCTAAATATATATATAGTTATGACAACCGAAAATGAACCCCCACATCCCACACTTCCCACACCCAAGCCTTTGAGACGGAACACAGCGGAACCGACCCCGTGTGCACTTTAGACAAATAACGAGAAGCGTTCGAGAAGCGTTCTTTGACATCGTGGAATAGAAATATTGGAAAAGATTTGGATTTTTCCTTTCTTTGTCGTACCTTTGCGGCAAATAAACCGTAACGACGATGAGAGAGAGTAAACCATATCCCACTATCAGCGAGGAAGACGGCAGCTGTATGACAGCGCAGGAGCCGACAGCGGCAGCCTATGCATCGGAACTCAGCCAAACAGGAACACATCCTCACATTCCAGGTCTGCCCCATACATGGGACGAACTTGTTGAAAGCCTTATGGAATGTGAAGAGGAGATAGAACGTGGCGAGTATGTTGAATGGGAAAATGCTGTTCAGCAAATGAGACGGTATAGGCGGTATGGTTCATAAAGTTATTGTTCGTAAAAAAATGTTTTATTTCCTGCGAGGCAATACCATGGTCATTGCGGCTTTTACTGATATGCGGATGCGCCCTGACAATATTCTGCGTGTCAGCAGGGACAGGTGAATGACACCCCTGTCTTAGTATCTGAAATCGACCGTCTTGACCATCGCGTCTGTGGCCTGACGGATGAAGTTCCGGCCTTGCTGCCTGAGCACCTATGAATAGAAGGTGATGAGCGAGAACGCTGCGGGACCGTGTGTTGCACTTTGGTGGTCTGATGATGTAAAATACTGACCCCACCCCCGACCCCTCCCCTACATGGGAGGGAAGTGCCATCCGGACAATGCACTGGAAAAGTCATCTGACTCCAAAATTTCCAGGCCTCTCGCCAAAATTTCCAAGCCTCTCGCGAAAAAATGCAGGCTTCTCGCAAAAATTTCCAGGCTTCTCGCAAAAATTTCCAGGCTTCTCGTCAACATTTGCAGGCTTCTCAAATTTTTTTTCCGCTTCATACTGTCATCTGTCATATCTGCTGGATAACATACTGGCCGACAGGTATTTAATGTGAAATCATACTGTCATATACTGTCATATACTGTCATGTCGTTATCGGCCCCGACTTTGCTCCGGGCAAAGTAGGAGTTTGCTACGGGCAAACTACCAGTTTGGAGCCTCCAAACGTCCCAAAAGCCATGAAAGCATGACGGAATATGACAGTATATGACAGTATAAAACGGAATAATTTAGCGTAAATGCCTGATAATAGGCTATTTGCCTAAAAGCATGACAGATGACAGATGAAACATAAAAAAACGCCGCTGGAGTTATTGTCTCAGCGGCGGAGAATTCTCTCTCTTCGCCTCTCATCCATCCGTTCAGAGCGTCAGCGGCTCGTAAGGCAGTCCGAAGACGTCGGCTACGGCCTTGAACACCACCTTGCCCTCTACGATGTTCAGACCCTTGGCCAGGGCGCTGTCGTCCTGGCAGGCCTTGCGCCAGCCCTTGTCGGCCAGGGCGATGGCGTAGCGCAGGGTGGCGTTGGTGAGTGCCAGCGTCGAGGTGTTGGGCACGGCACCGGGGATGTTGGCCACGCAGTAGTGAACGATACCCTCTTCGGTGTAGACGGGTTCGCTGTGGGTGGTGGGGCGTGATGTCTCGAAGCAGCCGCCCTGATCGATGGCCACGTCGACGAGCACGGTGCCCGGCTCCATGAGCTTCAGCATGTCGCGGGTAATCAGAAGGGGTGTCTTGTCGCCCGGCACGAGGACGGAGCCGATGACGATGTCGACCGTCGGCAGCTGCTGGCGGATATTGTGCTCCGATGAGTAGAGCGTGTGTACGTTGGCCGGCGTCTCAAGGTCGAGCTGGCGCAGACGGGGCAGCGACACGTCGGTGATGGTGACCTCGGCCCCCATGCCTGCTGCCATGCGTGCGGCAGCCTCGCCGACGATGCCGCCGCCGAGCACCAGCACCCGTGTGGGTGAGACACCGGGCACGCCACTGATGAGCTTGCCCTTGCCGCCCTTGGTCTTTTGCAGGTAGTAAGCACCGTTGAGCGTAGCCATGCGTCCGGCCACCTCGCTCATGGGCTGCAGCAGTGGCAGCGAGCCGTTGGGCAGCTGTACCGTCTCGTAGGCCAGGCAGACGGCCCCGCTCTTCAGCATGGCATCGGTCAGCTCCTCCTCGCAGGCGAAATGGAAGTAGGTGAACAGCAGCTGGCCTGCACGCACCAGTTTGTACTCCGGCTCAATCGGTTCCTTCACCTTCACGATCATCTCTGCCTCGCGGTAGACGTCGTCGATGGCTGGCAGGATTGTGGCGCCTGCCTTCACGTAGTCGTCGTCGCTGAAGCCGCTGCCCTCGCCAGCCGTGTGCTGCACAAAGACCTCATGGCCACGGCGCGTCAGTTCTGCCACTCCCGCAGGGGTCATGCCCACGCGGTTCTCGTTGTTCTTAATCTCTTTGGGAATACCTACTTTGCACATAATATCAGGGTTTTTAGTTTCTATGCGGTTCAAAAAACGGTGCCATGGCAGCACTTTTCAGTTGCAAATGTACTAAAAATTCTGGAATTACCAAGCTGTTGCGATAAAAAAAACTGCATGAGGCGATGATTTTCTAAAATTGTTTTCTTGCATGATTCCCCGGAAAAGTGTACTTTTGCAGCCGTAAATGGTATATGTAGACGACCATATTAACGATTTCGACCTGCTGGCAGCCCTCGACTTGCTGTCGGAGCAGCGGCGCGAACAGGCCCTGCGCTTCAAGCATGAGCAGGGCCGGCGTACCTGCGTCCTGGCCTACAGGCTGCTGCAACGGGCCTTGCAGCAGGAGTACGGTATCACCGCCAAGCCGCTCTTCGACTATGGCGAGCATGGCAAGCCGGTGCTGACGGGCCATCCCGACATTCACTTCAACCTGAGCCACTGCCGCGAGGCGGTGGTCTGCGCTGTGGGCGACCGTCCCATAGGCGTTGACGTGGAGTCGGTGGGCCGCTTTAAGGAGTCGCTGGTACGTTACACGATGAACGACGACGAGCAGGCCCAGATAGCCGCCGCCGAACGTCCAGAGGTGGCGTTCATCAGACTGTGGACAATGAAGGAGGCACGGCTGAAGCTGACGGGCGAGGGTATCACCAACGACCTGAAGACCGCCCTCGCTGACAGCCACCGCTACCGCTTCACCACCGTGGAACGGTTAGACAGAAACTATATCTATACGGTATGCGAGGAAAGATAATCATACGGTTCGTCAAGGACTGGACGCTGCCCGTGGCCATGGGCATGGGTGCCCTGCTCTACCTGCTGTTTGCCTTCACCCCCCAGTTGGAGACGGCGGCCACGGTCATGGGGCCGTTCTTTGCCACGATACTGCCGCTGTTCATGTTCCTTATCCTGTTTGTCACGTTCTGCAAGGTAGACTTCCGCCAGCTGCGCCCCGTGGCGTGGCACTTCTGGGTGGGCGTGTTCCAGGTGCTGTTCGTCGGCGTGCTCATGGCCCTGATGCTGATGGACGAGGATCTTTCGAGGTACGAGGTGCGAGGTACGAGGTACGAGAGTGCCATAGACACGAAGGTGCTGATGGAGGCCCTGCTCATGTGCATCATCTCGCCTTGTGCCACGGCAGCTGCCGTAGTGACGCAGAAGCTCGGCGGTTCGCTTGAGCAGATGACCACCTACACCTTCCTGTCAAACTTCCTGACGGTGCTGCTGGCGCCGGTCTGCTTCCCGCTGATAGAGAAGGAGGCCGACATCACGTTCCTCGCGGCGTTCGTCAAGATTCTGCATGAGGTGTTCCTGGTGCTCGTCATGCCCATGCTGCTGGCCTACGTCGTGAAGCACTACATGAAGGGCCTGCACCGCCGTATTGTCAGCGTGCGCGACCTGTCGTACTATCTCTGGGCCTGCTCGCTGATGATTGTCACCGGCACCACGGTGAAGAACATCGTCCATGCCCAGGTGTCCGTCTGGCTGCTTACCGCCATCGCCCTGCTGGGCCTTGTCGTCTGTATCGTGCAGTTTGCCGTGGGCCGCTATATAGGCCATTACTTCGACCATACGCAGGAGGCGGGACAGGCCTTGGGCCAGAAGAACACGGCCTTTGCCATCTGGCTCTCCTCGGCCTACCTCAATCCTTTGAGTTCCGTAGGCCCGGGCTGCTACATCCTCTGGCAGAACATAGTCAACTCGGTGGAGATATGGCAGTACCGGAAAAAAGCAAGGAGCTGACCCTTTGGCCAGCTCCTTGCTTTCTTTCGGTATGCTTAGAGTTTTGCTAACTCAATCACCTTGTCGACGGCTGCCGACAGTCCGTCGGCGTTCTTGCCGCCAGCCTGGGCGAAGTGGGGCTGACCGCCGCCGCCGCCCTGAATGAGCTTGGCAGCCTCGCGCACCATCTGTCCGGCGTTCAGTCCGTGGTCGCTAACCATGTCGTCGCTCATCATGATGGTGAGCTGGGGCTTCTGGTTGTCGTGAGAGCCGATGACGCAGAGCAGCGAGCCTTCGACGGCAGCACGCACCTTGAAGGCCAGGTCCTTGGCAGCGGCAGGACTCATCGGTATCACGTCGGTAATGACTGTGACGCCATTCACGTTGCGAGCCTTTTCTACCAGTCGCTTGGTTGTACGCTCTACGGCCTGAGCCTGGAAACCTTCAATCTCCTTCTTCATGTGGTCGTGCTCCTCAATATATTTCTGGATGACGGCCTGCAGGTCCTTGGCGTTGTTGAAGAACGACTTGATGTTCTTGATCATGTCTTCCATGTGGTAGAGCAACTCCTCAGCCTGATTGCCCGTGACGGCCTCGATACGGCGGATGCCGGCGGCGACGCTGCTCTCAGAGATAATCTTGAAGAAGCCGATGCGGCCTGTCGAGGTGGCGTGGATACCGCCGCAGAGCTCGCACGACGGTCCGAAGCGCATGACGCGCACCTTGTCGCCGTATTTCTCGCCGAAGAGGGCGATGGCCCCCAGCTTCTTAGCCTCCTCCATGGGCATGTCGCGGTGCTCGTCGCGTGGCAGGTCCTGACGTATCATGTCGTTCACCATGCGCTCCACCTGACGCAGCTGCTCGTCGGTCACCTTCTCAAAATGCGAGAAGTCGAAGCGCAGGGTGCTCGGCGATACAAACGAGCCCTTCTGCTCCACATGGTCGCCCAGCACCTGTTTCAGGGCATAGTCCAGCAGGTGGGTGGCGGTGTGGTTGGCTGCCGAGGCATCGCGCTTGTCGGTATCGACGCAGGCCATGAACTCTGCCGTCGGGTCCTTGGGCAGCTGCTTCACAATGTGTACCGTCTGGTTGTTCTCGCGCTTGGAGTCAATCACCTCAATGGTCTCGTTCTCTGAGACGAGCACACCCTGGTCGCCTACCTGGCCGCCCATCTCGCCGTAGAACGGCGTGTAGTCGAGCACCAGCTCATAGAACTCGTTCTTCTTCTGTGTCACCTTGCGGTAACGCAGGATATGACAGCTATACTCAGTGAAGTCGTAGCCAACGAAGACCTGCTCGTGGGCCTCATGGGTCTCATGGGTCTCATGGGAAATTTCTACCCAGTCGCTGTTTTCAACAGCGGCGGCGTTGCGGGCACGCTCCTTCTGCTTCTGCATCTCCACGTTGAACTGCTCCTCGTTGACGGTGAAGCCGTTCTCACGGCAGATAAGCTCCGTCAGGTCGAGTGGGAATCCGTAGGTATCAAACAGACGGAAAGCCTGTTCGCCGTCCAGCTCGGTCTTTCCCTCGGCCTTGAGCTGTTCCATGGCCTTGTCGAGCATGGTGATACCCTTGTCCAGTGTGCGCAGGAACGAGTCTTCCTCCTCCTTCATCACCTTGGCCACGAGGGTCTGCTGGGCCTTCAGCTCAGGGAAGGCATCTCCCATCTCCTCGACCAGCGTGGGCACCAGCTTGTAGAGGAACGCCTCTTTCTGGCCAAGGAACGTATAGGCATAGCGCACGGCACGGCGCAGGATACGGCGGATGACGTAGCCGGCCTTGGCGTTCGACGGCAGCTGACCGTCGGCAATGGAAAAGGCTACGGCACGCAGGTGGTCGGCGCAGACGCGCATGGCCACGTTAATCTGCTCTTGGGCCTCATTGGCCTCCTGAGTCCCATTGGCCCTATTGGCCTCCTGAGCCTCATAGGTCTCGTAGGAGAGTCCCGTTATCTGCTGCTCGGCTTTGATGATGGGCTGGAACACGTCGGTGTCATAGTTAGAGTGCTTGCCCTGCAGCATACGCACCAGGCGCTCAAAGCCCATGCCCGTGTCGATGACGTTCATCGACAGCTTCTCTAACGAGCCGTCGGCCTTGCGGTTATACTGCATGAACACCAGGTTCCATATCTCAATGACCTGAGGGTCGTCCTGGTTCACCAGCTCACGGCCGCTCTTGCCGCTGGCTGCACGCTGCTCAGGCGTGCGGCTGTCAACGTGAATCTCAGAGCAGGGACCGCAGGGACCTGTGTCGCCCATCTCCCAGAAGTTGTCGTGCTTGTTGCCGTTGATGATATGATCCTCGGGCACGTGCTTCAGCCAGTAGCCGGCAGCCTCGTCGTCGCGTTCCAGCCCCTCCTTCGGGTCGCCCTCGAAGACGGTCACATAGAGGTCTTTGGGGTCGAGTTTCAGTACGTCAACCAGATATTCCCAGGCCATGTCGATGGCACCCTCCTTGAAGTAGTCGCCAAACGACCAGTTGCCCAGCATCTCGAACATGGTGTGGTGGTAGGTGTCGTGGCCCACCTCCTCCAGGTCGTTGTGCTTACCGCTTACGCGCAGACATTTCTGCGTGTCGGCACGGCGGCGCGGCTCCGGGTCGCGTGTGCCCAGAATAATATCCTTCCACTGGTTCATGCCTGCGTTGGTGAACATCAGTGTGGGGTCGTCCTTGATGACCATCGGTGCCGACGGTACGATGGCGTGCTGTTTCGACTCGAAAAACTGCTTGAACGAGTCGCGAATCTCTTTTGCTGTCAACATAATTATTTTCGATTTACAATATTTACAATTTACGATTTATTCCGACTTCCTGGCTGTTGTTTGGAAATTTGGGTGCAAAGGTACAAAAAAAATGAGAGTAAAGTGTTAAGCATAAAGAGTTTTTTCGTAACTTTGTAAGAATTCTCAGCTTTTCTTTATCTAAAGGCAGTTTGGGAAATTGAGGAAAAACTGGGTTCTTGCTTAGGCAAGCGGCAAAGCCGAGCGACGAATTGGCAACCGTTTGGCTTTCCTTTCTCCACGCTCTATCTTGCTATACATTGGCGTGTCTATATCCAGTGCTGCTGCAAGTTTCCGCTGCACCATTCCATGCTCTTCTCTGAGCTCTTTTATCTTCTTACCGAATATCATACGCTTCCTTTTAGACCTTTCTAACTTTCCGATACTTCTGATTCTTACTTTTAGGTTTGTCGGGTTCAGTCATCTCTAAATATCCCATCTCCAACAATGGTCTGACATACGTGGTCATATTCTTAGAATTGTTGTAGTAGCCTATGTGGTCCATGATTTCCTTTGCCGTTCTTGGGATAGCACAAAATTGGATGATGTTCTTTTGAACACTTGGCAGCTGCTTATAAGGAGTGCGAACCACACGTGTTCTATCTTCGGTTTCTTCGACTCTATCATCGTCTCTTTTTGCGGCCCCATTATTTCCTATATGTTTCGCAGACAGTGAGTTATCTCTGTCTTCTTCGTCTCTTCTATCTCTGTCGTCTTTTCCACTTGTTTCCTACGAAGATTCCTGGTCAGGAATGAGATGATGTAGTTGTACAGGTGTAAGGCATTGCCATCTGCATCATTCCCACTCTTATCACGGAACTCCGTGCCCCCAATGCTGTTACCCACAAAACTGACACATCTAACAGTAAATGCAGGTAGCCAACGTTGAGGGTATCTTCCCATCAGCATCAAGGCAGCCACTGTCAAAGTACCATCCTCCAATATCAGACCATTGTTCTTCAAGATGCCCTCTGGCGTTTGGACGAGAGAGGATTGATGCGTCCCGTCTTGTCGTCAATACCCACTACAATCATGCCGCCACGCGAATTGCTCTGTGCCACCATCTCGCAACTCACGTCATACTTGTTGTCGCGAGTTACGCGCTCTTTGAACTGCACTCGCGTCTGTTCTGCAGTGTCTCTTAATCTCAGTATATCTTCTTTCGTCATATTCACCTTATCATAGTTGTATAACGTCTTTGTCCGTTACATTATTTTTGTTTCATTCTCTTCAAACAGCCTTAAGCCTGCTTTTAGGCTTTTTCCCTTCTTCTTGCCATATTCATGAGTAAGGCTAAAAGCAACTCAGAGTATGGAGTATGTCAACACCTTGCTTAGAAAGTCATCATGGGGTCGGTTCTTCTGATCATTTTTCAAATTAAGTGAAATGCGAATGAGACAAGTAATATAGCATAGAGATATCAGACTCTTGAAAATGATCAGGAGAACCGACCCCGTGATTCATAATGATGCTGCAAAATTAACGGATTTGCCGAAATTCTCAAAATTTATTTCAAAGAAACTGCCGAAAATCTCACATTTTGCGGGAGTTTGCCGAAATTCTCACATTTTATTTTATCCCTAATGCCAAAATCCTCATATTCTTCCTATACCTTGCTGCTTGCAATGATGAAAGAAAAACCGCTCAGGGGTATTCCTCTGGGCGGTTCGTTTTTTTTATCGAAACTTTATTGGGTCTTGTCTCATCGGTATCTCGCCTGGCTGTGTCAGCTTGTGAACTTCGTTGTTGATGTAGTCTGAGAGGTCTGACACGTTACCCTTGTTTGCCCCGAAGTTCAGGAGGTTCAGGATGGAACGTGATGACGACTCGACCACCACCTTACACGTCTGGCTGCTTGTGGCCACCACTTTCATCTTCACATTCTCGCTGAATGGTGACAACCACATACCACGACGAGCTTCTACGATGAATAGCTCATCGTTACACTTCACACTTCCGAACTTAGTACTCTTATCGAACAAACGCTTAATGGCAGTGTAGGTAGTCCGGGCGTTATGGGGAAATTCAAGGGTCGTTGTTTGCATGGAAGACTTATTCGCTTTTAGAACACTTAGGACAATAATAATGTTTGTCACCAAATAATTTTCCTCCAGCCACGGAACCTAATCTCTTTGACAGGAAGAAACCAATTCCAGCTCCTAATGGTCCGCCTATAGCAAAACCCGCATAAGCGCCTGCAATACCACCAGCAAGCTTTCCCATATCACTATCTTCAGTCCAAGACTCCATTTCAGACCCACATTTTGGACATTTCATACTAAATCAATTTTGGTTGTATTTATAAACTCTCAATTTCTTTCGCCCTATTTTCCGAAGTTCCCATAGCAGCAGCGAACTTGTCAAAATAAGTATCGCCGCTCTACTTGGATGAGCGCATGGGGCGAGAGGATGATTACTGTGCAGGCGCCACCTTTCCGTTCTTTATCAGCCAACGCTGTTGAAAGGCTCGTCGTGCTGCCCATGCCACATCGTTGATGAAGGCTAGATTCATCGCAGCCCCAACGGCCGATCCTACGAAGGGTATGGCCTGTGCAGCCTTACGCTTCGTAAGGTTGATGCCGAGTTGTTTCGCCAGATTCTTGATAGCCATGATGGCAGCTTCTAGGCCGTATTTGTTGGCTGCGGCCCGCTCCGCCATCTTCTTCCATGTCGTCTTGGCTATCATGACATTCATTGCTTGGAGTGTGGCCACAGAGGTGCTTTTCTCCTGCACGGTGTTAGCGCCAGCAGCAGACATAATCGCTAATACGTATTTTTTATCAGCCTCAGTCTTGCACTCATATCCATAGCATAAACCTATTTTGTGAATTGTACGAAGGCTGAGAGTTATTAGGGTCGGTATGTCAATAGCCATACCCGTAATTCCAAAATACCCTGCGGCTCCGCCCTCTACTGTGGCTACTCCAATGGCCCAGTTGTGCACTTCATTGGCTAAGTGGTCTGACAACTTCAAGTCTTTGTGCCGCAGTTCGTCGATACGGCTCACGGAGGCATCGCGCACAATGTCCTTCGTATCGGCCAGCATCTCAGCCACTTTGTTGCTTGCTGCCAATGCTCCTTCGATGGCTTTGGACGGAATGACCTTCTCTACGACCCAGGAGACGGGTTTCATCAGCATGCCTACCGTCTTCCCTACCACGCTGGGAGTCTTGTTCTCCCATTCCACTATTTCGCCGTACTGTTCTTCTTCATATTTCGAAAGCGGGCCAATTGGGATGATTTGATTCTTCATAGGATTCTATAATAAAAGGCCTTTTTATAGGATATACTCTATCTTGCGTTTTCTAATAATGAGTTTCTTCACATCTTGTACTACATATTATTATTTACAGGCCATTTTCTCGAAATCTAATTTAACGGCCTTTCTGTCACAGAGCGACAGCCCTATACAAGCTCATACGTTAGAAGTGAAGTTAACAGGTTTGATCATTATATTGTTCACTTTTTGTATGTCTTTTTTGCTTCGTCAATAAAATTCTTGATGGTAGTCTTGTCTCTTAGCAAATCGTTAACCGCTTTGGAAATGTCAGAAGCACTGAAGGCATTACCCTTCTTTGCTGCTACAAGGCTCAAGGCATTCAGATATATCCAGCCAGATGCGAGCGTAAGGCCATAAAGGGTAGCGGACATAAGGACTGCTCCGCCAATAGTTCCTATACCTGGGATGAATTTCAAGGCGCTTGCCACACCGCTCATCGCAGCATAGCTCGCAAGGTTGGTAGCTACGCCTGAACCTATTGATTTCATCACATTCTCTCCAAATGGGATGCTCAGTTTGTTGTTGATTCGCACATACATGCCCCAAATAGTGGCGGCTCCTGCAGCAACATCTGCTCCGGGAATAGGTATCCATGCAGATCCTACGGCCAATTTGCTGTGAAGTTTTACTACGTCTGCAATCTCTCTTGGCAGATTCTCGTCTGCCGTCTTATCCATTAACTGAACAAGTTTAATGGATGCTTTAAGGAGCTTTCCGTCTGTATCCATAATAGTAGAAAAAATGTTATTATTAGTTGCATAAAATAATATTCTCTTTAATCACCTCTTGATATTCAATTGCTTAAGACTTTCTACGAACATCTTTCCAGACAAATAGAATTGGAAATATATGATGAATCCTTCGAGAAAGAAGAGAACTGTAAAAACAATATCAATGACTAACGCGATGATAATATTAACTACAATCCCCAATCCAACCAATTCCCAGAAATGCTGAGCAAAGGATATGCCCACTTTGTCGCAGATGCTGGAGTACATGTGCCAGAGCACACCAATAAAAATGATTGTTCCAAATCCGAAATCTGGAATCATCATTAGTAGAGCTCCTATCAAAGCATGAGTCTTGATAGTTTGAAAAACTTCCTTTTCAAACATCTTATTGGCAAATTTGCCTGCTATATAACCTTCAAACATATGAGTTTTGTCCTTTATCCTATCCTATCAACTTTCAAATACACTCCATTCAATGCACCAGCCTTCTTGATGTCTACTCCGTAGATACGCATGAAAGCATCGGCTACACTCTGACCGCCATTCGTATGAACGGGATCGCTAAAAGACTGTGAAACCACGTCAACACTCATACCAGGCTCCAATCGGATGCCGTTGGTATTTACTCTCGATTTAACTGTAATTCTAAATAGAGGCATAGTAGTATTATTTTTAAAATTAATAAATCTGAGGGCATAAAAGAAGGAGGACGCGTCCAACTTCTCTACATCTGCCTGGCTTGGTTCTGGAATACCCGGTGTCACAAATATAGTAAGCAGTCCGTGCCCTCCGTAGAAGGTACAAGACCAGCTTGACTAAACTCGTTTTGACACCTGATGTAAATTTTCCAGATTTAGCCAGGTCAAAGCTTGTCAGCCTGTCATGCAACATGGATCGTAGTGGACATAATTCCCCGTCACCAAAATTTGCATTGGCAAATATAATGAATTCCTGGGAAAGTGCCAAACATGTAACTACTTTTCTCATATCACGGACTGCATTTTAACGTTTCACCGACAGTATTTTAACATATCGTGCTTGTTTTTGATGCAAAATTGGCAAAAATCTTGCGAACCGTACATCTTTCAGGGGACGATTGTTGGCATGGACTGTGATTATGTGATGTATTTCGTAGAATTGTACGAAACCAAATGTATAATGGACGCTATAGGCACTTTGTTCCTTAACCTTTTGGATTATTCGGGTTAAATTATTACTTTTGCAAAAAAAACAGCGGACATGGACAAGGAACACAAAAGAATGCAGGTTGAGGGATGGCTCAAACTCATAGACAGGACACGTCTGTTCTGTAATACTGCCGAGGAGCTGGAAAAGCTCGTCGGATTCTCTGTTTCCAACCGTAACTCACTCGCAAGGAAGGGCGGCAACTCGCTCTTTATGAAAGAAGCGATATTTCACCAACTTGGTTATATCTGCCATGAACTGACGGATCTGGATCTCCAGACAATCGTGGATTCTTACGAGGATGTTGACAATTTTATCGAACGCTACAGTATCAGACTTCGCGGCGAAACGCTGTTACCCCAGATCGTTGATTATTTCTTTGGGAGCGGCCAGTTATCGGATGAACTGGACTTCATCGGGAAGAGACTGGAAGATAAGCATATTGCTATCTTGCTCCTGATGCTAACAGGCAGCCTTCCCCGGTTGTCTGCCAAAAATGGTGATGTAATCAATATCGATGCTGACTATCGACGGACTTTTGCCTTACTGAGAGACCTATGTAAAAACCTCCCTCTCCAGGAACTGCCAACAATAGCAATGATGGAAGAAGAGGTGAGACGTAACCCCAAGAAAAAGTCACGCTTGCATCTAATCTACGTCACTAATCATATCCTATTTGCATACAGTGCCATATCTACCCAGAACAGGTTGAGCTTTACCAACCGCGAACTACTTAACAAGCGGGTGATGCCTGAAATAAGTGGTATCTGGACTGAAAGCGACTCGTTCACGTCGTTTTGGTATTTTGAGGAAGTCAGCAACGGCTATAGTATGTATCGGTATGAACTGAAGGATGACCACCGCGAACTCAGATATACGAAGTTCTTCATATCATTCTATCAGCAGTCGGATGATATAGAGGCTGTCATCGTTCACCCCAAGGCTATCTGGGCAATGCTATCTGATCAGCCAATGCCGACAGCTCTGTTCTCCTATCAGAAGTTCGAAATAGACAACAATGTCTTGACGTTTGTAGCAGAGGGCGAAAGGAAGGAATGGTTCAGCGTTAGCCGCATGATACGCAGCGCTCATGAGAATTTCTTCAAGTCGCTCCTCGATAGTAGCGAAACGATAAGAGTTAACCAGTATGCCGCTGAAGACTACGATTTCAGTATGCTCCTGGCAGCGATAACTAATGAGCACATCTATATTAAGCATGGCGAGGGATCATATTACAAGATACCCAAGTCGCTTAATGATGTTCTTTATGATGTACAGTTCGGCGATAATGTCGGACTTATTACATTTGCTACTGAAACCTATGTGGCATTTGATGATAAGAACCTCTACTATGATGTCAGTACCGAAGAAAAAATGGCCAAGCACGGGATTAAGATTGTCACGTCGATAACGGCATGAAAAGGAAGAGAATATTTATGCGCTTTCTGCGTTCGCTCGGCCCAAAAGGACGCTTTGCTTGCAAAGAATTTCCAAAATCGCTTCGTTTTACAACTTTTTTTTAGTAACTTTGCCATCAATGATGGCTAATTTACTTCATCTCGGCAAAAAAAGAAACACGTTTCTTTGTTTTGCGCTCGACTTTTCGTAACTTTGCACACAAAAAAAGGAAAATATGGCTTTAAACACTTATAAACCCCAGAAACTGTACTACTCCATCAAGGAGGTAGCCGAAATGTTTGGCCTGAACGAGAGCACGTTGCGCTATTGGGAGACGGAGTTCCCCCTCCTGAAGCCCAAGACGTCGGGACCCGCCAAGGTGCGGCAGTATCAGGAGAAGGATATTGAACAGATTAAACTCATTCATAACCTGGTGAAGGTACGCGGCTTTAAGCTGGCTGCAGCCAAGAAGATTATCAACAACAGTCGCGGCACGGCCGACCGTACGGCCGACGTGCTGACACGCCTGATTGCTGTTCGCGATGAACTGCAGGCTCTGAAACGGCAATTGGACTATGTGCAGTAGCTGTCAAGGTGTGCTTCGAGGTGCGAGGAGCGAGGAGCGAGGAGCGAGGTTGGTGACGACGCTGTTGTTGGTACTTCTCGTCCCAGCACTATTCTCGTACCTCGCACCTCGCATCTCCTACCTCGAAGCAAACGCACAGAAGCGTGCGAAGTATGAGTTCAGCCGCAACCTGCCCGTCTATGCCGACTCGCTGCTGAAAGACCTGACCTACCCGCTGGCATGGGGCAACAGCGCCATCAGCGACTTTGACGAGTGGCGGCGCGTGGCCCGGCAGAAGGTGCTGGACTGCATGCTGCTGCCACCCAGTCCTCCCGTGGGCGGGGTGACGAGCCGCGTGCTCTTTGAGGAGCAGCGCGACGGCTACCGTGCCCGCAAGATTGAGATACAGCTGAGCCGCTACTACACGGTGCCGGCCTACGTGCTGATACCCGACGGCAAAGGGCCTTTCCCCGCCGTCAATGCCCTGCACGACCATGGTGCCCACCTGTTTATTGGCAAGGAGAAGATGATTCGCCCGCTGGCCTGCGAGGACTCGACGGTGATACGCGATGCCCAGGAGTGGTCGGCAGGCTATGAAGGGCAGTTCTTTGGCGACTACCTGGCCCGCCACGGCTATGTGGTGTTCTCGGCCGATGCCCCGATGTGGGGAGAACGCGGCCAGCAGGAGGGGCCGCGGCGCGACCGCTACGACATGATTGCCGGCAACATGATGATGTACGGCATTGACCTGTCGGCCTACATGACCTACGACGACCTGGCGGGGACGGAGTTCCTGGCCCGGATGCCGGAGGTGGATGCCCGGCGCATAGCCTGCGTGGGATGGTCGATGGGCGGCTACCGGGCGTGGATGCTTGCGGCACTGTCTGACCGCATCAGGTGCGGCGCGTCGGTCTGCTGGCTCACCACCACCGACGAGCAGCTTTCCTTTAAGTATAGCCGGACCGAGAACGGGGGCTTTGCCAACTGCCTGCCCGGACTGCGCCGGTGGCTGGACTATCCTCATATAGCCAGTATGGCCTGTCCCAAGGCCATGCTCTTCATCAATGGCCGCCAGGACAAGCTGTTCTCCGTGCCCGGTGTCGAGAAGGCTTTCCGCATCATGCACGACGTGTGGCAGTCGCAAGGGGCTGACAGCCGTCTGCAGACCGAACTCTGGGACATACCCCACAGCTGTGGGCTGAAGGTTCAGGAGCGCGTGCTCAAGTTTTTTCAGGGGAACCTGTAGTCCATAGAGAGCGTATAGAAACAAGAACGATTTATGATATATAGAACATTACGCAGCATACTCCTTTCCGTTGTCTTAGTTATAAGCACTATGATGGCGGCACAGGAGTCTGCCAAGATTCTGACGGGCATCGTGGTCGATTCCCAGGGCGAGCCGGTTATCGGAGCCGTCATCCGCGACCGCAGTAACAAGGCCAATGCCGTCACCAACGCCCAGGGACAGTTTTCCATCAAGGCCGAGCATGAGCGCATCGTGCTCGACATCAGCTACATAGGCATGAAGCCCGCCACATGGCGCGGCAAGTGGGACGAGTATGTGCTGGTGGCCATGGAGGACGAGACGCAGACCATTCAGGACGTGGTCATCACGGGCTATCAGCAGCTCGACCGCAGGAACCTGACATCGTCGGTGACGTCGAAAAACATGGAAGACCTGCAGATAGCCGGTGTGGCCGACCTGTCGAAGATGCTGGAGGGCAAGATTCCCGACCTGGTGTCGATGTCGCCCTCAGGCGAGATCAACGCCACCAGCAAGATACGCATCCGCGGCACGTCGACGCTGATAGGCAACCGCGAGCCGCTGTGGGTGGTCGACGGCATCATCCTGACAGACCCTGTAGACCTGTCTACCGATGTGCTGAACGACCCCGACTACGTGAACCGCATAGGCAACGCCATCGCCGGCATCAACCCGCAGGACATCAAGCGCATCGACGTGCTGAAGGACGCCGCCGCCACGGCCCTCTACGGCACCCGCGCCGCCAACGGCGTCATTGTGGTGACCACGAAGAGCGGCCGCGAGGGCAAGCCCATCGTGTCGTACACCGGGCAGTACACCTTCCGCAAGCGTCCCTACTATACCGACTCGAAGATTAACCTGATGAACTCTGCCGAGCGCATACAGTTCTCGCAGTACCTCGTAGACCAGCACTACCGCTACCCGACGGGCATGCCTAAGGTGGGCTACGAGGAGGCACTGGCCAACCTCTATGCCGGCACGTACACCCAGCAGCAGTTTGAGAGCGAGGTCAGCCGCATGCAGACCATGAACACCGACTGGTTTGACATACTCTGCCACAACTCGTTCTCGCACGACCACTCCGTCAGCATCACCGGCGGTTCCGAGAGCGTGCGCTACTACACCTCCATAGGCTATACCGACCAGGACGACGTCATCAACGCCACCACCAACCGCCGCTATACCGCCATGTCGAAGATTGACATGGACCTTTCGAGCAAGTTCAAGTTGCAGGTCAACATCAACGGCTACCTCAGCAAGCGGCAGTATGCCCAGGACAACAACAACCCCATTGACTATGCCTATAACACCAGCCGCGCCATACCCGCCTATAACAGCGACGGGTCGTACTACAAGTACCTGAAGAGCGGCAGCATGGGCTACTACAAATTCAGCATCCTGAACGAGCTCGACAACTCGCTGATGACCCAGCAGACCGATGCCGTCACGGCCACGCTGAACCTGCGCTACCAGGCCACCGAGAACCTGTTCTTCAACGGCGTGTTCTCTGCCAATGTGCAGAACGCCGACATCGAGAGCTGGTGGGGCGAGGACACCTTCTATGCCTCAAGCCTGCGTCGTGGCGAGCTGGATGCCGAACGCGACAGTCAGGCTGAGATGCCATACGGCGGCGAACTGGGCAAGCAGCAGTCGAAGACCGTGGGCTGGACAGCACGACTGCAGGGTAACTACAACAAGTACTTCGGCGACTACCAGCACAACATCAACGTGGCTGCCGGACTGGAGGCCAGCTCTACCAGCTACAAGGGCGACAACTACACGCAGCGCGGCTATTACAAGGACCGTGGCCGCACGTTCGCCTCAGAGATTCCCTCCACCTTCACCGCCTACTGGAACTGGGTGCGCTCCAACGTGCCCACCATTACCGACACCAAGTCGAACATGCTGTCGGCCTACGCCACCCTGTCGTACAGCTATCGCTCGCTGTTCACACTCAATGCCAACGGCCGCTACGACGGTTCCAACAAGTTCGGCAGCCGCTCCAACGAGAAGCTGCTGCCCATCTGGTCGGTATCGGGCAATGCCAACCTCATGGACATCCTGAAGCTGGGCTACAAATGGCTGAACGCGCTGACGCTGAAAGCCAGCTACGGTGAACAGGGCAACATGCTCGACAACCAGACACCCGAGCTGGTGATACGCAAGGGCAACATGAATGCGTTCTACAACGAGATGACCTCCGAGGCCGCCTATTTTGCCAACCCCGACCTGAAATGGGAGAAGACCCACTCCACGAACGTAGGCCTGGAGATGGCGTTCCTGAACAACCGTCTGCAGCTGGAGGCCGAATACTTCCACAAGAAGACCACCGACGCCTTCCTCTCGAAGAAAATTGCCGACATCAACGGCTTCGAGTCATACGTGGTGAACAGTGGCACCATCACCAACAGCGGCTTTAACTTCACTGTCACCGCCACCCCCGTCAAGCTGAAGAACTTCTACTGGATTTTCTCCGGTAACCTGTCGAAGATATACAACAAGATAGAGACCGCACCCGGTGCAGAGACCTACGAGCTTGACGACTTCCTGACAGGCTCTGCCGTGGTGGAGGGGCAGCCCATAGGCACCTTCTACAGCTACCGCTTCGTGGGACTCAGTCCCGTTGACGGCGGTCCCGTGTTTGAAGACTGGGAAGACCGCTACACCGAAATCTCCACTTCAGACAACTACTCTACCTACACCCGTGTGCTGACACCCAGCGGCAGGCGCGAGCCCGACATCACCGGCAGCATCAGCAACACCTTCACCTACAAGCAGTGGCGACTGGGCATCACCTTATTATATAATATGGGTGCCAAGACCCGCCTGTTCCGCCTTTTCGACGGCGTGAACGGCAACGGCTATTCGTCGGAGCAGAACGTCAGCCGCGACCTGATGGACCGCTGGATGAAGCCCGGCGACGAACAGCACACCTCCATACCCGCCATCATAGGCTCAGGCAACCCCGCCTACTATTACTACAACCAGCACTGGGCACAGGGCGGCGACTCGCAGACAACCTGGAAGGGTGCCCACATTGCCGACGACGCCTGGCAGATGTACGACTACTCCGACGTCCGCGTGGTCAGTGCCGACTACCTGAAGCTGTCCACCCTCTCGCTGACCTATGAGTTTACGCGGAAGCAGCTGCAGAAGCTGGGACTGGAACGACTGGCACTCACCGCCAGCGGCTATAACCTGAAGACATGGTGTAACAGCGCCCTGCGCGGACAGACACCCACCCAGGGCGGCTTCTCGCAGGTGCAGCTCTCTGACACGCCGAGCTACACCCTTGGCGTAACCATTGACTTTTAAAGAAAGGAGGCAAGAACGATGAAACATCCTATTATGAAACACATGACCGCCAGCCTCGTTTGCTGCTGTATCACGGCAGCCTTCGCGTCCTGTTCCTCCTTCCTCGAAGAATATTCGCAGGACACCGACTACGTGCGCTCATGGAAAGACCTTGACGAACTGCTCATCGGCGACTGCTACTGGCCCGTGAACGGCACGCAGCAGTTTAATGCACAGTCGAACCTGGGTATGTTTATCCATCTGCTGGCCGACGAGCTGGAAGAGCAGAACACCAACTACCCCGAGGGCTACGCCATGTATGACGACCACCAGCGGCTGTTCGGCTACCTGACGTGGCAGCAGCGCTCAGGGCAGAACGAGACCTACTCGGGCTTCTTCACCGAGAATGCCTTCTGGACGCAGGTCTACAAGAAAATCAATATTGCCAACAACATACTGAGCAGCCTTGAGAAGGTGGCACGCAGCACCGATGACGAGGTGGAGGGCACTGCCAAGGTGGAGGGCGAGGCACGGTTCCTGCGCGCCTACTACTACCTGACGTTAGTGAGCCTCTATGGTCAGCCCTACGACCCGGCGACAGCCGCCACTAAGTTAGGCGTACCCCTGAAGACAACGCCTGAGGTGCAAGATGTGAAGTGGCAGCGCAACACCGTGGATGAGGCTTTCCGCCTCATCGAATCCGACCTCCTTGCCGCCGACAAGGCCTTCGACAGCGTGAAGAAAGAGAAGCGCAGCATCTACCGTGCTGACCAGACGGCCGTGCGCCTGCTGCTGAGCCGTGTCTACCTCTACATGCAGCAGTGGCAGAAGGCCGCCGACTATGCCGCCATGGTCATCAAGAGCCATCCGCAGCTGCAGGACCTGCGCACCGTGAGCACGCCGATGATGGTGAAGACCAATGTCGAGAACGTGTTCTCCATGGGTGGCGACGACCTGCCCCTCATGATTGGCTACCAGGCACAGGGACTGCGCGTCAGCAAGGCACAGTACGATGCCTATAGCGGCAGCGACCTGCGCCGCCAGCAGTGGCTGTGGAAGAACGGCGTGTTCCAGGGTCTGACCCTCCGTCAGGATGCCTCCGACCACTTCACCACACCGCTTGACGTCACCTCGGCCCGCTATTACTACAACGGCTACACGGGCTACCTGCAATACGACATATCGCCCATCTCGTCGCTCTTCTGGCTCCGCTCTGCTGAGGCTTACCTGAACATGGCTGAGGCGCAGGCCTGCATGGGCAACGACCAGGCCGCTCAGGAGGCCGTCAACACGCTGCGCCGCTCACGCTTCAGCAACAACAGCTCCGTGTGGCAGATTTCCTCAACGGGCAACGAGCTGATAAGCGACATACGCCAGGAACGCCGCCGCGAGCTTATCCTGCAGGGACACCGCTGGTTTGACCTGCGCCGCTACCGCGTCAGCACCGTGCTGCCCGAGCGCATCAGCATAGCCCATAACTACACCTACTATGAGGAACGCGGCAGCAGCAAGCCCTTAGAGACGCGCCGCTTTGTGCTCACCGAGGACGACCCGTCGTGGACACAGCCCATTCCCCAGGAGGTGCTCGACTTCAATACCGGCATGGAGGGCAATGGCAATCCATGGCGCGACTATACTGTAGTACCAACAGATGATTAACATGATGAAGCTATCAAAATCACTCCTCCCCACCGGCCTGCTCTGCTGCGCCATGGCAGCAGTCCTGGCTGCCTGCAGCTCTGAGGACGCCCTGACCCCCGACTTCAAGAACCCCTCGGAAAACTTCATGCCTGCTGCCGACGACCAGAGTGCCGAAGCCCAGCTGCGCCGACAGTTCTTTGGCGAGACTGGCTCCTACCTGCTCTTCAACGACACCATACAGCGCCAGCTCTTGGGTACCGACATTAACGGTCAGCAGCGCTACTTCATAGAGACCGTCGACCTGACCTACAGCGTGGGACAGTCGGGTACCATGAACTCCACCTACACTTTCACCCTGTTAGAGACGCAGGAGCAGAAACAGACTGTCACCGACTTCCTGCGCCAGTATGTGCTGCCCCACCTGACGGGACGCCTGCGCCCTTACAGCTGGCTGCTCTGCAATGTCATCAACAGCTATACCAACAGCTATTCGGCGCCGTCGAAGCCTTACTCCGTCAGCAACCAGCGCTGCATAGCCGTGGCCGGCAACTTCCTGATTCAGCGTGAGCGTACCGATGCTCAGAAGGAGCAGTTGGCACAGCGCATACTCAATGGCGTGGTAGGACAGCTGGCGGCCAACAACAGCAGCGCCTTCAGCGAGTTCTTTAAGTTCAGCGCCAGCTACTACAGCATCGACTACTCGCGCCTGGGCTATGACGACCGTCCCTCACAGGCCGACCTCTACCGCCTGGGCTTCCTCAGCTCTACCAGCATCTCCTCGTTCCCGTCGATGACCACCGACCTCGGCGTCTTTGCCCTGCTGGTCATTCAGAACACCGACGAGCAGCTGGCCGCCCGCTACGGCAGCTATCCCATCATCCTGGAGAAGGCTGCCGTTGTGCGCCGCGTCATGACTGAGCTGGGCTATGTTTTTTGAATTGAGAATTGAGAATTGAGAATTGTGAATTGAAAATTGTGAATCGAAAATCGAAAATCGTAAATAAAGCAATGAAACGATGTCTGTTGGCATGGTGCTTGTGCTGCTGTCTCACAGTGGCCTTCACCGCCTGCTCTTCTGACGATGATGCGCCCGGCAAGACGCCCGCCGAACGGAAGGGCACCTTTACCGACCCCCGCGACGGTCAGCAGTACGGCTTTGTGACCTACGGCGGCTTAGACTGGACCACCGAGAACTGCCGCTACGATATTGGCGACGACGTGAACAGCTCTATCTACTTAGATGCCGACGAGAGCGGGTTTACCGCCAACCTCAACGAGGGAAGCACCCGCAACCTGCAACGCTATGGACGGCTTTACACCCTGGCTGGGGCCAAGGCGGCCTGTCCCGAAGGGTGGCGGCTGCCTACAGACCAGGACTGGCAGCAGCTGGAACAGACCTTGGGCATGTCGGCTGCCGATGCTGCCACCGACGGCTGGCGCGGACAGGTGGCACAGTCGATGCTCTCGGTCTATGACAACCTGAGCGACCTGAACCTCCTGCTCGGCGGCTACTACTTCCTGCACGTCGGCGTGTCAGGCAGCTGGCGCTTCATGGGCACCTACGGCTACTACTGGACGGCCACGGCCGACACCACCAAGGGCGACGGGTTCTACTATGTGCGCAAGTTGACCTATTCCACCGGTGCCGTCTGCCGCATGAGCATGGAGCCCACCAGTTACAAACTCAGTGTCCGTTACGTCCGCGATGCGCAGTAAGCTGGTCTGTATCCTCCTGGCCTGTCTGCTGGGCTGCGGCATGGCTGCGGCTCAGACGGTTGCCGACTCCACCAAGGCGGCTGCCCAGGATGAAGACTTCGTGCGTGCAAGCCTGCTCGTCATAGGGCCGGGCAACGATGCCGTCACCTGTTTCGGCCATGCTGCCATCCGCATGCAGTGCCCCTCTCACCAGCTGGACTACTGCTTCACTTTCGAAATGAAACTGGCGGAGGGAGAGTATCTGAAGTTCCTGGCGGGGGAGGCCAAAGCCGGCTTCATAGCAGCACCGACGTCGCTGTTCTTACAGCAGTACACGCAGCAGGGCAGGGGCATCACCGAGTACGACCTGAACCTGTTGCCGACAGAGGAGCAGGCACTGTGGCGCAATCTCGACCGTGAGGTGGCCCAGGATGCCCGCTGGTCTTACGATTTCATCACCGTCAACTGCGCGTCTATGTGCGTGTGGATTATCGAACGGTCGCTCCAGGGCGAGCATATCGCGTACCACCAGCTGCCCGCCGTGCTACAGGGGACTTACAGCGACGTCATGGACTATATCGCTGAAGAGGCACCGTGGATGAACCTCTACTTCCATCTGCGCTATTTCTCACAGCGCAACGATGCGGGGGCCCTGAACGACAAGATGGCACCGCCGCTGCTGGCTGAAGCCTGGGAGCATGCCTCCTTCGACGGTTCGCCCGGCGGCCCGCGCCCGGTCATCGTGGCAAAGCGGCAGCTGGTGCCTCAGAACCTGGTGCCATCCTCCTGTTGGTTCACCCCCACCATGGCGCTTGTCATAGCCATTATTTTAGTTACCACAATATTATTATTTATCAAACGAAAAAAAAGATGAGAGAATTGTTTACTTCAAGTAAGCGCCTGGTGCTCACCGCAGCCCTGACGCTGACAACAGCCCTCACGGCCCTGGCCGGAGGTGACGACTGGTATGCCTACAACATTCAGATTGATGCCTATCCCACAGGTGCCGGTCTGGTGTATGCCGACGAGAACGACATGTCGGCCTATGCTCCTGCCGAGGGCGCTGTCTTCAAGGAGAGCATCAACGTGCAGTACACAGCGACAGCCACTCTGCTGAACGCCTTCGCTCAGGCTAACGAAGGCTGGTACCTCCTCGGTTTTGCGAAAGATACGCTCGATGCTGAGGGAAATGTACACCACGTCGATAAGATTACCTACAAGTTGGACGAGCTGATGGGTTACGCCTCGCTGCCGCTCGACGGTGTCACCAGCAAGCACTGGGACGACGAGCAGCAGACGGAGGTCAGCGACGACTCGCTGACCCTGGCCGGCCTGATGCCGCTGGAGCCGAACAACTACTTCCGCGCCGTCTTCACCCATGCATACGCCACCGTGGCTAAGGGCTATGAGTATCTGGCAACAGTGGAGACCGACAAACTGGCTAATAACATTGGCGACAAGGTGACCTTCACAGCCACGCCGCTCAGCAGTTTTACCACCTTCGTCAACTGGACCAAGAACGGTGAGGTGGTGTCTGCCAATCCCACCATCGAGGTGACCGTCAGCGGGGTGGAGGAGTATGTGGCCAACTTCACCGATACACGTAACATCACCCTGCAGTTCCCCGAGGAGGGTGGCTACCTGCCCTTCTTCTCGGAATACAGCTACGGACTCGAAGGTGTAGGCGTGTCGGCCTGTTCGCCCTCCATCTTTGAGGGACAGGAGAACGACTGCCTCGTCGATATGGTTGGCGAAGACGGTCAGCGCGTCAGCTATCTCAACATGACGAGCGGCAACTACCAGACGGGTGGCATGACGGCCCTGCTGCTCTACGGCTATGGCGAGGTGACACTGGTGCCCAACGACACGGTGGCTGCTGAGGAGCTGTGGACTGAGCAGGTGTTCCGATGGACCGACGCAAGCGGACTGGCTGTAGGCGGCCTGAACCAGAGCGAGGCTAAGTACTACGCCTACGACCAGGTGGGACAGAAGTTCAACCTCATCACCGATGGCTCTATTGCTCCCAACAGCCTCTACATGGTGATGCCCGACTCGCTGATGGCTGAGGGACAGCCCGCTCCTGCCGTTATCTACGCCGACGAGACGGTCTACAACACGGCCGTCACCGGCATCAACAGCCAGATGGCTAATCGCAGGCAGGCAGCCGGAAAACGCTTCGATTTGCAGGGCCGCCGTGCCGATGCTGTTAACCGCGAGGGTATCTATATCTTCGACGGCAAAAAAGTTATCTATCGTAAGAAGTAATCCATGAGCAGAATGCATCAGTTGCTACAAGCAGGCAGGCAGTGCTGCGGTGTCGCCGCAGCACTGCTCCTTGCTGCCTGCTCGCAGGCACCGGCTCCGCAGCCTGACAGCTTCACCATCAATGGTACCGTGAGTCTGCCCGACGGCTATACCGCCGGTCTCTGCGTCCATACCGATACGGCCTACAGCGTCAGCCTCTGTGAGGATGTTGAGATTGCCGGCGGCCACTTCGTGATGAACGGAAAGGTGGACAAGCCTTGTCAGGGCACGCTCATGACCAACAACCTGAAACTGGTGGAGCAGAACGGATGGCCTGTTGACAGCATCCGCTGGACTTATTCCGAGGTGTTCGTCACCAACGGCGACCTGACGTTCACGCTGACGGATACCAACGTCCCTGAGCCCAAGGGACTGCTTACTGGCACACAGGTGCAGGCCGACTACAACGAATGGCTCGTCGCTGCCACTGCCGATACCACGGCAGGTGCTGCAACAGCCGTCTGGCCCTTCATCGACGCCCACCCGCAGTCGGTCATCAGCCTGTGGCTGGCTAATCAGCTCACCGACCGTGCCTACAACCTGACGGCCGAGCAGGTGGAGCACCTGAAGGCCACCATCACCGACTGCCCTGCCGACACCGCCCGATACCGCCAGTTCCTGCAGAAGATTGAACAGGCTGCAAAGACCGTGAAGGGGGCCCCCGTCACCGACCTGGAACTGACCGATGTCAGCGGCAAGTCCTGCCGCCTTACCCAGGTGCTCGGCGACCTGCGTGCTGCCCAGCCCGGCAAATACGTGCTGCTCGACTTCTGGGCCTCGTGGTGTGGCATCTGCATCCACTCCATGCCCGACATTGCCGTTCTCGCCGGGCGCTTTGCCAGCCAGTTCTGTGTCGTGGGCATCTCCATCGACACCAAGGACGACGCGTGGCGCGCTGCCATGGAGAAGCACCCTGAGCCGTGGCCGCAATACTGCACCACTAAGCAGGGCTATCAGGACCTCTTTACCAAGTATCAGGTGGGCAACGGCGTGCCTTACTATCTGCTTGTCTCGCCTGAGGGCCAGGTACTCATGTCGCCTGCAGGTCCCGCCGACGTACAGGAGTTCTTAGAATCATTACCATCAAAAAAAATAACTTAGAAAAATGAAAACAAAACACTTTCTTATGGCTTGCGGCCTGTGCTGTGGCGTAGCCACGGCCTTCACCGCCTGTAGCCAGCAGTCGGCAACCCCCACGGGCTACACCGTCAGCGGTACTGCCGACGGTACTGTAGACGGCGACACCGTCTATCTGTGTGAGATGCAGGGCTTCTTCGGCATGAGTCCCCTCGATAGCGCCATCGTCAAGGATGGTAAGTTCGAGTTCAAAGGCGAGACGGAGGGCGCTGCCATGCGCTTCCTCGTGGCCACACACGACAGCCAGTCGGTGGGCATGGCCATGTTCGTGCTGGAGAATGCCAACATCAGTGCCACCATCAAGCCCGAAGGCCAGCAGTCGGTCATTCAGGGCGGTCCCAGCCAGAAGCTTTATGAAGAGTTTGAGGCTGGCAGCAACAAGCTGGCAGCGCCCATGGAGGAGACCTACGCCATCTTGAACGACAGCACCGCCGACGAGGCCGCCAAGCAAAAGGCTCAGCAGACCCTCGACTCGATGCAGCAGGTGGCGAAGGAGTATAGCCGTAAGTTCATCATCGACCACGTGCCCTCTGCCATCAGCGATATGCTCTTTGGTCTCTGCGCCAGCCAGTTTACCGAGGCTGAGCAGGAGGAAATCCTGAAGCTCTTCGGCGAGAAGCAGCCCGACTACCCCGTCTACAAGGCTATCATGGCAGAGCGTCAGGCTCAGGAGGCTTCTGCCGTTGGTGCGCAGTTCACCGATATTGAGATGGCCGACCCTGAGGGTAAGACCATCAAGGTGAGCGACTATGTGGGTAAGAACAAGTACGTGCTCATCGACTTCTGGGCTTCGTGGTGCGGTCCCTGCCGTGCTGAGATGCCTACCGTGGTCAAGGCTTATGCGGACTATCACCAGAAGGGCTTCGAGGTGGTCGGCGTGTCGCTCGACAACCAGAAGGAGGCCTGGGTGAAGGCTATTGCACAGCTGAAGATGCCGTGGCCGCAGATGAGCGACCTCAAGGGCTGGGAGAGCAAGGGCGCGCAGGTCTACAATGTGCGCAGCATTCCCGCCAACGTCCTCGTCGACCAGCAGGGCAAGATTGTTGCCAAGGACTTGCGTGGCGAGGACCTGCTCAACAAACTGGCTGAGCTGATGAAGTAGAAGTGAAGTTTAATCGCTAAAAGGAAACGCGGGCGTACCTAACAGGTACGCCCGCGTTGTGTTAGGGTAGGGGGTTCAGCGATTAGTAACCCGGATTCTGCCAGAAGCCTTCAGCCGTAGCGGTGTACTGCAGTACGCCGTTGGCATCCTGCTGTGCTGCTGTGGCCACCTCGTTGGTGACAGAAATCATCTGAGCCTCGGGGATGGGACGGTAGTAGTGCTTCAGCTCGATGTTGCCGGCAGCCTGTCCGTTGTACTTCTTCACACGGTCGAGGAGGGTGTGGGTGCGCTTCAGGTCGAACCAGCGCTGCTGCTCGCCGCAGAGCTCCAGGGCACGCTCGTCGAGGATGGTGTTGATGTCGACGGTGCCGCTGATAGAATTGTCCTGTCCGCTGATGGCGCGTGCAGCACGCAGTTGGTTGATAGTGCCCAGGGCGTCGCCGCCGTTGGCCAGCTGGCACTCAGCCTTGATGAGGTACATCTCAGCCAGACGGAAGACAACAGCGTCGCGGTAGGAGATGTCGTGCGTGGGGTAGGTGGCGTTGTACTGGTCGTCGAGGAACTTCTTCAGACCGGGGTAGGACTTCCAGCCGCCGATGTTGACGTTGTTGTAGCGCTCGTCGCCATAGACGTCAGACACCTTCTTGGCTGTCTGTGTGGGAACGGCGGTGAGGGCGTTGGAGTTGTAGACGGGGATGTCGCCGCCCGATATGAACTGAATGCGGTAGCGGTTCTTGGCCCATGCCTGTTTGGCCTGACCCTCAGGAGAGTCGCCGTCAAGCGGACAGTAGTAGATGGCGGTGTCGCCCTGGTTGAAGTAGTTGCCGTCGGCGGCGTAGGCTACCTCAGGCTTGGTCATAAACTGTCCCATCAGCGGATAGTGGCTGGGACGGTTGCCCTGCAGTCCGTCGGGGATGTTGTAATGGGTCATCATGGTAGCATCGCAGCGCTGGTCGGTAGTGCGGACGGCCTCGAAGCTCTTCCAGAGCCACGGTGTGGTGGTGTAGCGGGTGAAGCCACGTCCGTAGGGCGAGTAGTACTTGGCCACGTCGACCTGCTGGCCGGTGAGCTTGCTCTTGATGCTGGCGGTTGAGGAGCCGAGCACGCGGACGAACAGACGGTCGTCGCCAGTGCCATTGCCGCCCACGTCGCCCGAGTTACCGTTGTTCCACATGGGAACGAACATGAGCAGCATGGCCGAGCCGCCTCGGCTGTAGCCGGTACGGGTGATGAGCGAGTTGAACGACAGGTGGTTGCCGTTGGCATCGGTCTTGTAGCGGTAGGGGATACAGTTCTCGGTGGTCAGCTGGTTGTTGTAGGCAACGCCCCAGATGGCCTCGTTGTTGTCCTGGATGGCCTCGTTGTTCATGTTCCAAGTGTCGCTGTAGCGGCTGTAGAACGATGCGCCGGCGTTGGCGATGACATCCTCGGCAGCCGTCTGGGCTATCTGGTAGAGATTGGAGTAGCCCTCGACGCTGTTGGTTCCCAGCCATGAGGCGGCATAGAGTGCGGCGCGGGCCTTCAGGGCCTCGGCAGCATAGTAGGTGGCGCGTCCCAGTTCGCCGCCGTCCTTTTTCTTGGCCATGAAGTTGGCAGCCTTGAAGTGAGCCATGGACTCATCGATGTCCTTCAGAATGTTCTTGTAGACTTCAGCCTCCGGCATACGGACGGGGGTAGTGGTCTGTGCCGACACAGGCTCGGTGTTATAGGGGATAGGACCCCATGTGGCTACCATCTGCAGGTAATAGAGCGCACGGAGGAACTTCACCTCACCCAGATATTGTTCTTTCTTGGTGTCGGTGATGTTGGTGTTCAGGGGTATGTACTTCAGGGCGTTGTTGCAAACGTCGATGGCATTGTAGAACATCTCCCAGTAGTGGTCAAGCACGGCGTCGTCGGCAGTGTTGCCGTCGAGCGAGCGTGCTGTGAGGTTATAGGAGGTGAGCGACTTCTGTTTATTGTCGAAACCGGCCAGGAAGAGGTCGCTGCCGCATTCCGTCAGGCCCAGTCCGGCCTCCTTGCCCCACCAGCCGCGAGTATAGGCGTAGCATGATTTCACCAGGCCCTCAATGCCGCTGACGGTGCTGTAGGTCAGGTCGGCCGTCATGCCTGTCTTGTTGTCCTCTTCCAGGAAATCGGAGCACGACGTGAACGTGCCGGCCATGGCTGAGGCTGCTATGATAAATGCAAATATTTTTTTCATAATCTTCAATTTTATAACTTCTTGTTTCTGTTTAGAACGACACATTCAGACCTACGACAACCTCCTTAGCCAACGGCCAGTTGATAGAGCCGCCGCGTTCGGGGTCATAGTCGTCAACGCTGGCAAAGGTGAAATAGTTCTTCATTGAGCAGTAGATCTTGGCACTCTCCATGTGGATGGGCTTCAGCCACTTCTTGTTGACGTTGTAGCTCAGGGTGATGTCCTTGATCTTGAAGAAGTCGTTCTTCTCGTAGAGCAGGCTGGTGGCATACTGGGTGTACAGCTTCGACAGGTCGGTGTCGTTGGTGCCCGGTGAGGGGAACTTGGCACCTGTGTTGGTTGGTGTCCAGTAGTCTACCTCTGCCCAGTTGGCATCGCCGTCGTTAAGACCCAGGGCGTTGTTCTTGTCGAAAGCGAAGAAGCCGCCCAGACGGGCCATGCACTGCACTGAGAGTGCAAAGTCCTTATAGGTAAAGGTGTTGGTCAGGCCGATGATGTGGTCGGGGGTGCGCTTGTACACCTTCTTGTCATCCTCGTTAATCTTGCCGTCGCCGTTCTGGTCAACAATCTTGAGGGTACCCGGCGTGCCGTACTTGGTCAGCGGGGCGGTGAAGTCGATGCCCTTAGCCTTGTAGTCGGCCACGTACTGGTCATATTCGCCTACGTTCCAGCATCCGTTGGTCTCGTAGTCGTAGTAAGCTGACAGAGCCTCGCCGACAATCAGGCCAGTGGTGCCGTCGATGTTACGTTCCAGGCCGTCGGCCAGTTTCACGATTTCATCCTTCTGGTTGGTGTAGCTGGCGTTGATGTCCCAGGCGAAGTCCTTGGTCTTCACAGCCAGGGCGTTGATGCCGATTTCCAGACCGTGTCCCTTCGACTCGCCGATATTGGAGAGCACGGAGGTGAATACCGACGATGCCGGTGCGCTCTTGTAGTAGAGCAAGTCCTTGGTCTTGGTGGTATAGTAGTCGATGGTACCATTGACGCGACCGCCGATGATTCCGAAGTCGATACCGATATTGACTGAAGAGGTGGTCTCCCAAGACAGGTCGGTGTTGCTCATGGTCATGGGGATGAATGAGTCAGAAGAACTGGGGGTGGTGGCGCTGACGGTTGCCAGTGTCTGATAGGGGCTGACGGCGGCGTTACCCGAGATACCCCAGGCCACGCGCAGCTTCAGGTTGTCGAGCCACGACTTGGTGCTCTCCATGAAGCTCTCCTCTGAGATGCGCCAACCGGCACTCACTGAGGGGAAGTAGCCCCACTTCTTGCCTTCGGCCAGTACCGACGAACCGTCGGCACGCAGCGAGGCTGACAGCAGGTAGCGGTCCATGAAGGTATAGTTGACACGGCCGAAGAACGACAGCATGGCCTGCTTGGTGTAGCTGGATGACGGTGTCTGGTCGGCTGAAATCTTCGTTACGTCATAGAAGGCTTGGTTGTAGTAGTGCTCCTTGCCGGCAGTACCGTTGTAGCCCAGGCCCTCGCGGACGTCCTGGCGCAGCTCATGGCCGAGCAGGAAGCCCAGGTCGTGCTTCTCGTTGAGGGTAATGTTGTAGTTGGCTGTGTTCTGCCAGGTCAGGATGGTCCAGGCATCCCATGCATTTGACATGTATGTAGTAGAAGGTGCCTGGAAACGGCCGGCCGACTGGTAGTCGTTATACTGGCCTACACGGCGGTTGCGGCGGTCGACGGCAAGCTGTGACTTCAGCGCGAGGCCGGTGATTGGAGTAATCTGCAGGTAGGCACTGCCTATGTAGCGTGTGCTCTCAATGTGGTGCTTGTAGTTGTCGCCCTCGTCCATCAGCGGGTTGACGTGTGAGGAGTACCATACGTTGGGCGTTTCATTGATGGTGCCGTCTTCCTTATAGGCCTGCGTGATGCTGGTCATCTTGCGTGCGGCGTTGAACACTGCTGCGTTGCGGGCATCATGGCTGCGGTAGGTAAAGGCCATGGAGCCGCCCACCTTGAAGTACTTGCTGATGATGTGGTCGACGTTCAGACGGCCGTTGTAGCGGTCCATCTTGTCGTGCTTCAGCAAGCCCTTGTCGTACATGGCTGCCAGTGAGAGGCTGAAGTTGGTCTTGTCGTTGCCGCCGCTGACGCTGGCCTCGTAGTTCTGCGAAGTGCTGTTCTGCAGGATGGAGTCGTACCAGTCGGTGAAGTCGCCATTGGCAATGAGGTCAACCACTTTATATTTGTCGTTGCCGGCGATGGTCGTAGCAGCGAATACATCGTCGAGGGTGGCGTTTGACGTGCCCCAGTTGCCGGAAGCCAGGTCGTTCTGGTAGTTTTTGCGGTCAATCCAGCGCTGCACCTCGGTCTGTCCGTACATGCTCTTGACGGCAGAGGTGGGCGACTTCATTGACAGGTATGCCGAGAAGTTGACGCGGGTCTTACCGGCCTGGCCACGCTTGGTGGAGATGATGATGACGCCGTTGGCACCCTTCGTACCGTAGATAGCGGTTGAGGAGGCGTCCTTCAGAATGTCCATTGACTCGATGTCGGAGGCGGGAATGTCGAGCGAACCGCTGTACTCCACACCGTCGACGATGATGAGCGGTGAGTTCGAAGCGGTGATGGAGCGGTTACCGCGCAGGGTGATGCTTACGGACGATCCGGCCTGGCCGTCGCCAGACATGAGGTCCAGTCCGGGCACCTTGGCCTGCATGGCCTTCATGGCGTCAGGAGCGGCCACCTGGGCAATGTCGGCGGGCTTGATGCTGGCCACGGAACCCGTCAGGTCTTTCTTCTTCATGGTGCCGTAACCCACGACCACCACCTCGTCCAGACCCATGGCGTCTTCCTGCAGAACGATGTCTACGCTGGTCTTTCCGGCTGTGGAGACCTTCTGGTCTTTGAAGCCGACGTACGAGAACTTGAGGACACCGTTGTTGGGCACTTTCTGAATGGTGAAATTACCGTTGATGTCGGTTACGCCTCCGATGGAGGTGCCGTCGACAACGACGCTCACACCAATCATGGGTTCGCCTGTTGCATCCTTCACCGTGCCGGTGACTGTCTTCTGGGCATAGGCCATGAAGCACACCACTGACATAAGCAAAGCCAATGAGGCTCTCTTGATTTGTTGTTTCATAAATGTTTGTTTTAGTTATACAAAAAAATTGGTTAGTTTCTTTCGTGACACTAAGGGGTGTAGTTTGCACGTGCAAAACTAATAAAAATTTTATCTTGCTGCAAATATTTAACACGAAATCTTTTGCAGCAAGATAAAATTAAGGATGATTTAACTAAAAAGTCAAAAAACGGGTGTCCAATCGTTGGTCGAGTGGAATACGTTCTGTAAGGAAATCTGCTGAGCCTCCTTCTTGTTGAGCTGCCGGCTCCAGGATACGCGCTTGCTGATGTCGGCACCTTCGCCGCTGTTCTGGTATTCCAGATAACGGGCGGTCTGTTCGCGCTCTTTCTGCCAGTGGTGCCATCCTTCAGGACGAATCTGACGGGGCAGACGGCAGTTCATGAACAGCGTATAGCCGTAGTCGCGCCAGGGACGTCCGAGGTAGACCTGGTCGATGCCGTCGGCAGCCGTGATGGTGCAGTGGCTGAAAATGTAGCCGTAGGCCTGTTCCTTGGGTGTCGAGGCAGCCGTGATGTAGCTGTTGGCCTTGCAGTGGATGGTGCAGCCCTCGAACCAGGCCGTGGAGGGACCGAAGATAAAGTCGGTGGTGCCCTCGATGTAGCAGTCCTTGAAGAACAAGCGGGTGCCGGCCATGCCAGTATAGATGGTGTCCTGATGACCCAGGAAGCGGCAGCCTATGAACACCAGGCGGTCGCCCTCAGTATGCAGGGCCACGGCCTGCCCCAGGCGGGCGGCATTATTCTCGATGGTCAGGTTCTTCAGCGTAATGTTGTTGGCCTCTACCTTCAGCGTATAGGTACGGAAGGTGCCCATTCCCTTGCCAGTGGGTGCATAGAGTATATTGGCGTGGTCGTCGAAGGTGATGACGGTCTGGTCGCGGTCCTCGCCGCATAGTTCAATGTTCTGCAGCCACTGGGGAATGACGAGCTTCTCCTTGTACGTGCCTTTTTTGATGTAGATAACCTTGTGGTAGTCCATGAAGGCGCGGCACACCTCAATGGCTTCTGCCACGGTGCGGAACTCGCCGGTGCCGTCGCGTGCCACGACGATGGTGTCGGGGTTGTCATACTTGTTGGCGGCGATGGCCACCAGCGTTGTCAGCAGCAGTGTTGTCAGTGCGATTAGTTTTCTCATAGTTGTTTACATGATTTCCGATATTTCCTTCAGGTCGCCCACCTGCTTGAGGTTCTCCATAATCTTGTGGACATCCTCACGGTCGTGTACGCGCAGTTCCAGGGTTCCGTCGAACATACCGTCCTCGCAGGTGATGTTCAGGTTGCGGATGTTGACGCTCATCTGCGCTGAGATAATCTGCGTGATTTCGTTCAGCAGTCCCACGCGGTCGATGCCGCCCAGCCGGATGGTGGCAATAAAGAAAAGCTTCTTGTGCATGTCCCACTTTACGTCGAGGATGCGGTTGCCGAAGCCAGACTTCAGTTTGGCGGCCACGGGACAGGTGCGCTTGTGAATCTCTATCTGGTTCTTGTTGTTGATATAGCCTAAGGCATCGTCGCCGGGGATAGGGTGGCAGCACGTGGGGAACTTATACTGCTGGATGGTCTCCTCGCTGATGTAGATGGGCTTCTTGCGGTTGAACTTCTCTGGCACGGTGAACAGCTCCACCTGTGGTGCCTGTTCCTCTTGCTTCTTGGTTTTGACAAACGGCACATAGCGGCGCCAGCCGCCGGTGGCTCCAGCTGTTTTTTTCTTATTCTTCCCGTTCAGCTCGTCCAGGTCCTTTTCGCCCAGGATGACGGTCTTTTCGCCGAGTGCCTGGAAGAAGTCGTCACGGTGCTTGATATCGTGGTATTCGGCCAGTTGGTCGGCAACGGCCAGACTGTATTCCTTACCCTGTTTCTGTAGCCATGCCGTCAGCAGGTCTTCGCCCTTCTTCTGCACCTCGCGGTTGTCGCGTCGGAGGATGGCCTGGATCTTGCCCTTGGCCTTGGCCGACGAGACGAAGTTGATCCATGCCGGCTGTACGTGCTGCGACTTCGATGAGAGAATCTCCACCTGGTCGCCACTTTTCAGCTTGTGGCTCAGCGGCACCAGTTTGTGGTTTACCTTGGCACCTATGCAGTGGCTGCCCAGGAAAGTGTGGATGCTGAAAGCAAAGTCGAGGGCGGTGCTGCCCGTGGGCATTGTCTTAATCTCGCCCTTTGGGGTGAACACGAATATCTCTGATGCAAAGAGGTTGAGCTTGATGGCGTCGAGGAAGTCCATGGCATCGGGCTGTGGGTCGTCAAGAATCTCCTTGATGGTACGCAGCCACTCGTTGAGTTCGGCCTCGTCCTCAGTGTACTCTTCCTCCTCATCGCCCTCCTTGTACTTCCAGTGGGCGGCCAGTCCCTGCTCGGCCACCTCGTCCATGCGGTCTGAGCGTATCTGTACCTCAATCCACCGGCCTTGTTTCGACATCAGCGTGACGTGCAGTGCCTGATAGCCGTTGGTCTTCGGGTGGTTCAGCCAGTCGCGCAGACGGTCGGGATGGCTCTTATAGATTTTCGAGATGGCCACGTAGATGTTGAAGCACTCGTTAACCTCCTCCTCACGGCTTCGTGGCGTGAAGATGATGCGCACGGCCAGGATGTCGTAGATCTCGTCAAAGGCGACGTGCTTGTTCTGCATCTTGTTCCAGATGGAGTAGGGGGTCTTGACGCGCTCCTTGATTTCGTATTTGATGCCCATGCGGTTCAGGGCCTCCTCAATAGGGCTGGTGAACTGGTCGAACAGTTCGTGGCGCGATGCCTCTGTCAATGACAGTTTCTCTTCAATGGAGGCATACTCTTCAGGGTGCTCAAACTTAAAGCTCAGGTTCTCCAGTTCCGACTTGATTTTATAGAGTCCCAGGCGGTGGGCCAGCGGGGCATAGATATAGAGTGTCTCGCCGGCTATCTTATACTGTTTGTTGGCAGGCTGGGAGTCCAGCGTGCGCATGTTGTGCAGACGGTCGGCAATCTTGATGAGGATGACGCGGATGTCGTCGCTCATGGTGAGCAGAAGTTTCTTGAAGTTCTCGGCCTGTGCTGATACCTGCTCGCCGAAGATGCCGCCGCTGATCTTGGTCAGTCCGTCAACTATCTGTGCAATCTTTGGGCCGAAGATGTTCTCAATGTCCTCGACCGTGTAGTCTGTGTCCTCTACCACATCGTGCAGCAATGCCGAGCAGATGCTGGTAGACCCCAGTCCTATCTCCGAGCATGCAATCTGTGCTACGGCAATGGGGTGCATGATGTATGGTTCGCCCGACAGTCGGCGTACGCCTTTGTGTGCCTGCCGTGCGAAGTTGAAGGCTTTTTTGATGAGGTCGGTCTTCTTGCGGTGGCGTGAAGCCAGGTAACTGTCCAGCAAATTCTGGAATGCTCCGTTAATCAACTCATCGTCGGCCTGTTCTTGTCTTCTCTCTTCATCATCCATAGTTTTCTCCTCCTAATACAGTTCTTATTTCAACTTCAGTTTCTTGCCGGCCAGAATCTTGTTGCCATGAATACCGTTCAGTCTTTTCAGCTTGGCTACGGTAGTGCCGTTGCGCTTGGCAATCTGCGACAGGGTCTCGCCACGCCTGACGGTGACGCTACGTCCGCCAGCAGCCTTGCTACGTCCGCCAGCAGCCTTGCTGCGCTTGCCTTTCTTGGCACTTCTTGCTGAGGCGCGCTTGCCTTTACGGCCTTTCTTCGTGGTGGTGAAGGTCGGTATGTTATCGTTGACATACACCTCGTCGCGCTTTGTCAGCAGCTCGCTGGTGTTGTAGTTGTAGATGTCATCCTGGCTGTCAATGAATCGGGTGATGTCTGCCATGTCCAGTTTAATGGCTGAGGGCTTGGTGGTGCCTGGCACGATGTCGCGACGATATTCGGGGTTCAGCGTCCGCAGCATGTTGATGTCAAGGTCGAGGACTTCAGCAATCTGCGACAGGTGGACGTTGCGGTTGACGACAATAGTGTCGGTCTTTGCCGGCAGTGCAGTCCTCAGGGCGCAGATGTTGTGGTCGCTGTAGTAGGTCATGATGTAGTTGGCAGCAATGAAGGCTGGCACGTAGCCGCGGGTCTCGCGTGGCAGGTAGGGGTAGATATGCCAGTAGTCTTTCACGCCGCCGGCGCGGTGGATGGCCTTGTTGATGTTGGCAGGCCCGCAGTTATAGGATGCGATGACCAGGCTCCAGTCGCCGAAAATTTTGTACAGGTCGCTCAAGTAATGGGCTGCGGCATACGATGCCTTTACGGGGTCGCGGCGTTCGTCAACCAGCGAGTTTACCTCCAGACCGTACTGTTTGCCTGTGGTCAGCATGAACTGCCACAGACCGGTGGCTCCGACGCGTGACACGGCTTTCGGGTTCAGGGCCGACTCTATGACAGGCAGATACTTCAGTTCGAGGGGCAGCCCGTAGGCCTCGAGTGCCTCTTCGAAGATGGGCATGTAGAAGTTGCTGGCCCCCAGCATATAGCTGACGGAGTAGCGCAGCCTGCCGCTGTATCGCTCAATAAACTTCTGCACTACCTCGTTATAGGGCAGTTCCATGACGGAGGGGATGCGCTTCAGCCGTTCCAGATACACATCTTTGTCGAACGTGGGGTTCTCGTCAGTGGTGTGGCAGTCGTCATCCTGGCTCAGGTATTTCTTCGACATGTAGAGGTTCATCAGCGAGTCCAGGTCGTAGGTCATGGCCTCGGGAAAGTCAATCACTTCCTCGTTGCCATCCTCGTCGGTGACGGTCACCTCGTCCTCAGCGGTCACCTCCTCTTCCATTTCCTCTTCATCCTCCTCGATGACGGTCTGAGCGTAAGCCGGTGTTACGCTCATGAATAGTATACACATCATCATGAACAAAGCCCTCAGCCCTGCTATCATCTGCTTATCCGTTGCCTTTCCCGTATATCTCCTCATTCTTATCTTATTTATCATTATTCATTATTCATTATTCATTACTCATTAAGAGTGAAGCCCGCTAAAAGTTCAGTTTGCAGTTAACGCCTAATGACGAGGCGTAAAGCGGATTGTCAATCGTTGGGTTGCCAATGACCGCAGGCTGTACCTTCAGGCTGAGGTCCTTGGAGATGTCGAATACCGACAGTTCAGCGTCTACGTAGGCATCAATGACCGATAGGGCGTAGACGCCTATCATGACAAACAGGCTCATGTCGCGCCAGCGGCGGTATCGGTCTTTACGACTCTTGAAGATGCTCTTGTAGCGTTCTTTATTAGAGTCGGTGATGACGCGTCCCAGGTGGAGGAACTTCTCATAGCTGTGCGTGCCCGGGTCGCTGTCAGAAATGTCAAGGTATGCCTGCGAGTAATCCTTGTACATGGTGTTGTTCCACGACAGGGCGTAGATACATCCCAGGAATCCTCCGTAGACGATGGGCAGTTTCCAGTATTTGCGGTTGTAGATCTGTCCGCCTCCGGGTATGACCAGTGCCAGCCACAGTGCCCGCTTCGGGTCAGGAGTCCAGGTGGCCCAGTCGCGCTTTTTGCTGGTGGGTGCTGGCGTCATGAGGGTGTTCAGGGCCTGGGCAGTAGAGTCGTTGGCTGTTGTCCTGCCGGCGGCGGTAGTGTCGGCGGGCAGCAGGGTCTGCAGGAGCGTGGAGTCGCTGCTAATGACAAATGTTGAGTCAATATCTGCCGTTGACTGGGCAAAACCGCTCAGTCCACCTATCAACGCCAGTATGACAATAGCAACAGTCTTCATTCTCTCTCTCTTAATCTCCCTGCCTTCTCTGGTCCAGCAGGTTCATGATCAGTTCCAGCTCATCCTCGGAGTTGAAGGGAATGCTGATTTTTCCTTTTCCCTTGGGCGAGCAGGTTATCTGTACTTTTGCCTGGAAGAAGTCTGCCAGACGCTGGCGCAGCGCATCGTATTCAGAGGACAGCTTCGCGGTAGCAGAGCCTGTCCTCTTTGTATCGGCTCCCTCTACGCCATTCTTGAGCATCTGTACCATCTCCTCCACCTTGCGCACAGAGTAGCCCTGCTTCTGTACCTCTTTGAAGAGCTTGATTTGCTGTGTCGGACTGTCCAGGGCCAGCAGGGCCCGTGCGTGGCCCATGTCGATAGCCTTGTCCTTCAGGGCCATCTGTACCTGTGCCGGCAGTTTCAGCAGGCGCATGTAGTTGGTGACGGCAGCCCGGCTCTTGCCTACGCGCTCTGAGATTTTGGCCTGTGTCATGCCTGTGGTCTCTGCCAGGTGCTGGTAGGCCAGGGCTATCTCGATGGCGTTCAGGTCTTCGCGCTGAATGTTCTCCACCAGGGCCATCTCCATCACGTTCTCGTCCTCGACGGTGCGGATATAGGCGGGGATGGTGGTCAGACCGGCCATCTGTGAGGCCCGCCAGCGGCGCTCGCCGGCAATAATCTGGTAGCGGTCCTCGCTGACCTGCCGCAGGGTGATGGGGGCTATGATGCCCATGGTCCTGATGCTGTCTGCCAGTTCCTGCAGAGCCTCCTGGTCAAATTCCCGGCGGGGCTGGTCGGGGTTGGGCTCAATCTGGGCGAGTGCTATCTCGTTCAGGTTTGACGACCCCTGGGTTCTAACCTCTGAGGTGTCAATCAGTGCGTCCAGCCCGCGTCCGCCTTCTATGTCGTCCAGCCCGCGTCCTAAGGCGTTGCTGGCGAATTTCTTTCTAACAGCCATTATTTGTTCTTGTTAATGATTTCCTTGGCCAGTGCCAGATGATTTTTCGAACCCGTGGAGTCGGCATCGTACAGAATGACGGGCAGACCGTGTGACGGACTCTCAGACAGTTTGACGTTACGCTGGATGACGGTTTTGAACACCAGTTCCTGGAAGTGCCGCTTCACCTCATCGTAAATCTGATTGGCCAGACGCAGGCGCGAGTCGTACATGGTCAGCAGGAATCCCTCTATCTCAAGTTTTGTGTTCAGCTTTGTCTTGATAATCTTGATGGTGTTCAGCAGTTTGGATATGCCCTCCAGGGCAAAGTACTCGCACTGCACGGGGATGATGACTGAGTCGGCAGCCGTCAGGGCGTTCACTGTGATGAGGCCCAAGGATGGCGAGCAGTCTATCAGTATGTAGTCGTATTCTGCCTGAATAGGAGCCAGCATCTTCTTGATAACCCGCTCACGGTCGTTCAGGTTCAGCATTTCAATCTCTGCACCTACCAGGTCGATGTGGCTCGGAATGATGTCCAGCCCCTCAATGTCGGTAGTGTAAATGGCATCGCGCACGTCCGCTTTGTTGATGATGCACTCATAGAGCGAGCAGTCTATCTGCTTGATGTCGACGCCCAGGCCGCTTGAGGCGTTGGCCTGCGGGTCGGCATCCACCACCAGCACCGTCTTCTCCAGAGTGGCTAAAGATGCGGCCAGATTAATGGTTGTCGTAGTCTTGCCCACGCCACCCTTCTGGTTTGCTAATGCAATAATTTTTCCCATTATCAATCCTTTTACAAATAAAAATAGGCTGCAAAGTTACGAAATAATTCATAATTCATGATTCATAATTCGTATTTTTTTTATATTTTTGCAGGCAAAACTTGATATTTTATGGAAAATAAACGCTCACTGATATTAATTTCCAACGACGACGGCTATCAGGCCAAGGGTATCAACCAGCTGGTGGAGATGCTGCGGCCACTGGCCGACATCGTGGTGTGTGCCCCGGAGGGGGCGCGGTCGGGCTTCTCGTGTGCCTTCTCTGCCGAACTGCCTTTGCGGCTGAATCTGCGACGGCGTGAAGAGGGTCTGCAGGTGTGGTCGTGCAACGGCACGCCGGTGGACTGTGTGAAGATGGCGCTGGCCAACATCGTTGACCGCCGGCCTGACATGGTGATAGGGGGTATCAACCATGGCGACAACTCGTCGGTGAACGCCCATTACAGCGGTACGGTGGGTATTATGATGGAGGGCTGCATGAAGCATATTCCCAGTGTGGCCTTCTCGCTCTGCGACTTCGATGCCGATGCCGACTTCGAGCCTATGCGGCCGTTAGTGGTGAGCATTACACGGCGCGTGCTTGGCGAGGGACTGCCACAGGGAGTCTGCCTGAACGTCAACTTCCCTCTATTAGAGGATAGAGATTACAAGGGGGTGAGAGTGTGCCGTATGGCTCATGGCCAATGGGTGAACGAGACCGTAAGGTGTCATCACAAAAGGGGCTACGACTACTGGTGGATGGTAGGCAGCTATGAGCCTGAGGAGCCTGATGCCGAAGATACTGACCGCTGGGCCCTGAACCACGGCTACGTGGCTATCACGCCGACGCAGATTGACGTCACCCACTATGGCATCATGCAGGCCCTGAAGGAATGGGAGTTTGTAGATTGAAGATTGAAAATCGTAAATCGTGAATCGTAAATCGTAAATCGTAAATCGTAAATCGTAAATCGTAAATCGTAAATCGTAAATCGTAAATAACAATGCGTTACTATCTGATAGCCGGCGAGGCCTCGGGCGACCTACATGCCTCGCGCCTCATGCGAGCGCTGAAAGCGAGAGATGACGGCGCAGAGTTCCGCTTTTTTGGCGGCGAACTGATGGCAGCCGAGGGCGGAATGCTGGTAAAGCACTACCGTGAACTGGCCTATATGGGCTTCGTCCCCGTACTGCTGCACCTGCCGACGATTCTCAAGAACATGAAGCGGTGTAAGGACGACATCAGAGCGTGGCAGCCTGACGTGGTCATCCTGGTTGACTATCCCGGCTTCAACCTTGATATAGCCAAGTTCGTGAAAGCCAGTGGCATCTGCCCCGTCTACTATTATATTTCGCCGAAGATATGGGCATGGAAGGAGTACCGCATCAAGGCCATCAAGCGCGACGTCGACGAACTCTTCTCCATCCTGCCTTTCGAGGTGGACTTCTTTGAGAAGAAGCACCACTATCCCATACATTATGTCGGCAATCCCACGGCCGACGAGGTGCGTGATTTTTTGTCGAACCTCGCACCTCGTACCTCGCACCTCGCACCTCGAAAAACCATAGCCCTCCTTGCCGGCTCCCGCAAGCAGGAAATCAAAGACAACCTGCCCGCCATGCTCCAGGCTGTCAGGGATTATGCCGATGCTTATCAGATAGTCGTCGCCGGTGCCCCCTCTATAGAGCCGGAGTATTACCAGCAGTTCATGGCTGCCGCCCCCTATGCCCGCATCGTCTTTGGACAGACCTATCAGCTGCTCTCACAGGCTCATGCCGCTGTCGTCACCAGTGGTACGGCTACCCTTGAGACAGCCCTGTTCCGCGTGCCGCAGGTGGTGTGCTACAAGACATTCTTGCCTAAGCTCGTCGGCTGGCTCCGCAAGCGCATCCTGAAGGTCAGGTATGTGTCGCTGGTAAATCTCATTGCCAACCGCGAGGTCGTCACCGAGCTGGTGGCCGACACCTTCAGCGTGGAAGCCATCCGCTCTGAGTTGGCTGCCATCCTCGACGGCCCTGTCCGTCAGCGCATGCTCAGCGACTACGACTCCGTGTGGCAGATGCTTGGCACGCAGAAAGCCCCTGAGTGTGCTGCCCGTACGATGTACAGCCTGCTCGGAGGGGCCTGATACAAGAAAAACAAACAATCTCAAAGATGAGCCATCATATCAGACAAGCCGCAACCACCGTGCTGACGGGCCTGACAGCCCTCCTGGCGGGTTGCACCACCATTACCGACATGGAACGGCAAGTAGACGAACTGTACGCCCGCATGCCGCAGGAGGAGCGCATCGCGCAACTGAGGAGCATGTATATGGACGACCTCTTCAACGACGAGGGACAATTAGACACGGCCAAGTGCCGCGAGCTGATACCTTACGGCATCGGCCACTTCTCGCAGTATGCCAGTCAGAAACCGCGTGACCCAAACGATTTGCGCGACCGCGTGGCAGCCCTTCAGCAGTGGCTGATGAAGCATACACCCAACGGCATTCCCGCCCTGTTTCACGAGGAAGTGCTGTCGGGCATCAATACCCAGGGAGCCACCATCTATCCCCAGCAGATAGGCCAGGCCTGCTCGTTCAATACCGAACTGGCAGAACTGAAGACACGCCAGACGGGTACTGCCATGCGCAAAATGGGTGGTGTGCTGTCGCTCTCGCCGATGGTCGATGTCTGTCGCACCCCTTCCTTCAACCGCCTGGAGGAGTCATACGGTGAGGATGCATACCTCTCGGCAGCCATGGGCGTGGCCTTCGTCAAGGGTCTGCAGCAGGGCGATTTGAAGCGCGGCGTGGGAGCCTGCTCAAAGCACTATCTGGGCTATGGTGGCGGTGGCGATGCCGCCGAGCAGGAACTGATGGAGGAAATCCTGTTGCCCCATGAGACCATGATCAGGTTGGCTGGCAGCCGGGCACTGATGCCGGGCTATCATGCCATGGCCGACAGTCAGGGCGACACCGTGAACTGCGTAGCCAACAGCCTGATTCTGAAGGATGTCCTGCGCGGCTACTTAGGCTTCGACGGCATGGTGGTCAGCGACTATACGGCCATCGACCAGTTGCCGGGACTTGAAACGCCTGTCGAAAAGGCCGCTGCTGCCATCAATGCCGGCAACGACGTGGACTTCCCCGTCGGTGCCAACTATGTGTACCTGCAGGAGGCCATCGGCAAGGGACTGGTGAAGGCCGAGGCGCTGGAGCGGGCCGTGAAAGACGTGCTGCGCTATAAGCTGCGTGCCGGACTCATGGACGACAATCCCTATCTCTACAGCACGGAGCGTATCGTCCTCGACACGCCCGAGGAGCGCCAGACGGCTTACGACATTGCCGTGCAGTCGGTGGTGCTGCTTGAGAACAACGGAATACTACCCATCGGCAAGCCCCTCAGCTCCACGAACATTCTCCTCACAGGCCCTAACGCCAACACGCTGTGGGCTATGTGTGGCGACTATTCCTTCCCCGCCATGTCCTACTTCTGGAAGAAGCTGGAGCAAAAGTACGACAATCCCCACGTGGTGACGCTGTTGGAAGGCATGGAGTCGGGAAAACCGGAAAATGTCAATATCCTCTATTCACGCGGATGCGACTGGACAGAGGAGATAGAGACCGACTTCAAGAGGGGCGGCGACGCACGTGCCTGGGAGTATGAGATCCTGCACCGTAAGGTGGAATCGGGCGAGAAGGCCGACAAGCAGGAAGCCCTTAGTATGGCTCGTCAGGCCGACGTGATTATTGCTGCCGTTGGCGAGAACGTCATGCTCTGTGGCGAGAACCGCGACCGCCGGGGACTGCGACTGCCGGGCCGTCAGGAGCAGTATGTCGAGCAGCTCATTGCCACCGGGCACCCTGTTGTCCTGGTGGTCTTCGGTGGTCGTGCCCAGGTTATCTCCGACATTGCCAAGCGGTGTGCCGCCGTCATACAAGCCTGGTATCCCGGCGAGGAGGGTGGCCATGCCGTTGCCGATATTCTCTATGGCAGGGTGTCGCCTTCGGCCAAACTGTCTGTCAGCTATCCCAATACTGAGGTTTACGCCCCGATGTGCTATAACTACGCAGGACAGCAGGAGCCGCGTGTACAGTGGCCTTTCGGCTATGGTCTGAGCTATACGACGTTCGACTACAGCAACTTGCAGATGGCTGAGGAGATTTCAACTGAAGACCCGGGCCTCACCCTCTCGTTCGAGGTGAAGAACACCGGAAAGATGGCTGCCGATGAGATTGCCCAGATTTACCTGTCGCCTGCTACCGCCGGCCTGCCTGTCCGTCCCCTGCAGTTGCAGGGCTTTGCCCGCGTTTCCTTGCAGCCGGGCGAGAGTAAGACCGTCAGTGTGAAACTCTTTACTGAGCAGTTCGGCTATTACAGCCATGAAGGCCGGCGACAGTGGAATGTCTGTCCCGGCACCTTCATCGTCAAGATTGGTAGTTCGTCTGCCGACATGAGGCTGCAGAAGAAAGTCACGCTGAAAGGTACTCCCGTCAGCAAACCACTGAGAGAGTACTATTTCTCTGAGTGTACTGTGGCGAAATAATCTAAATCAGGGTCAGCGTGTAGAGGTAGACCACTGCGGCTGGAACGGCCATCAGCGTGGAGTCGAAACGGTCGAGCATCCCGCCGTGGCCTGGCAGTATGTTGCCGCTGTCTTTGATGCCTAACGTGCGCTTGAAGAGCGACTCGATAAGGTCGCCCCAAGTGCCGAAGACCACTATCACCAGACCCAGTCCGGCCCACTCCAGGGCTGACAGGCCGAGGTCGTTAACGCCGTAGCGTGTGGTGACGTACCAGACGAGCACTGCTGCGGCAACCACCAGCAGTCCGCCGCCGATGCTGCCTTCCCACGACTTGCCCGGCGAGATGCGGGGGAACAGCTTATGCCGTCCCAGGAGCGAGCCTACGCAGTAGGCGCCGGCATCGTTTATCCATAGGAAGACGAAGACGCTGAGCGGTGCCAGGTAGCTGTACTGGATGTTATAGCCGTTAGAACGGAAGGCCAGCACGTTGAGCAGCGAGAGGGGTAGGGCAATGTACAGTTGCGACAGCATGGTGTAGGCCCAGTTGTTGATGGGGTCCTTGGCCTTCATGTACAGTTCGGCTACCATCAGGTAGATGATGCTGACCAGATAGGGGATGAAGACCGTGGCTGGTGTCAGCCCGCTGTTGTAGCCCATCATCGCCAGGAACAGATAGATGCCCGAGATGGTGCAGATGAAGCGGTTGATGCTGATGAAAGGCCTGTCGTTGACCAGCGAGCAATACTCCCAGATGGTCATGCCGGTGACAATGCAGAACAGCGTTGTCATGGCCTGCGGGTTCAGGAAACTGGTGACAATGGCTGCCACAAAGAACACGCTGGTGATGGTACGGATAATGAAATTCTTCATGCTTGGCCCTCCTCCTTTTGTTTAGCTTCTAATTCCAGTTGCTTGCCGCGCTCTTCGGCCATGCGCTCGGCATCGGCCCGCATCTGAGCCTCCAACAGCTCCTCGGCACGGCTGGTCCAGGGACGCTTGCCGAAGATTCTCTCTACGTCCTCGGCAAAGATAACCTCGCGCTCTACCAGCAGCTGTGCCAGCTGGGCGTGGCCGTCCTTGTGCTCTGTCAGTATCTTCTTGGCGCGGTCGTACTGCTCGTTAATCATCTTCAGCACCTCGTCGTCCATCAGCTTCGCCGTCTCCTCAGAGTACGGACGCTGGAACTGGTACTCGGCGTTGTTATAATAGCATACGTTGGGCAGCTTGTCCGACATGCCGGCGTAGGCTATCATGCCGTAGGCCTGCTTTGTGGTGCGCTCCAGGTCGTTCATTGCACCAGTAGAGATATGTCCTATGAAGAGCTCTTCGGCAGCACGTCCGCCCAGCAGCGAGCACATCTCGTCGAGCATGGCCTCCTTGGTCTGCAGCACACGCTCCTCAGGCAGGTACCACGCAGCACCTAAGGCCTGACCACGGGGCACTATCGACACCTTGACCAGCGGGTTGGCAAACTCCGTGAACCACGAGATGGTGGCGTGGCCGGCTTCGTGGATGGCTATAGAGCGCTTCTCCGACTCGGTCATCACCTTCGTCTTCTTCTCCAGACCGCCGATGATGCGGTCGACAGCGTCAAGGAAGTCCTGCTTGCCTACCTTCTCACGGTCGAAGCGGGCCGCTATCAGCGCCGCCTCGTTGCAGACGTTGGCAATGTCGGCACCCGAGAAGCCCGGCGTCTGGCGGGCCAGGAAGTCTACGTCGACGTCTTCGGCCAGCTTCAGCGGCTTCAGATGGACATGGAACACCTCCTTGCGCTCGTTCAGGTCAGGCAGGTCTACATGTATCTGGCGGTCGAAGCGTCCGGCGCGCAGCAGCGCCGAGTCGAGCATGTCGGCACGGTTGGTGGCGGCCAGGGTGATGATGCCGCTGTTGGTGCCGAAGCCGTCCATCTCGGTCAGCAGGGCGTTCAGCGTGTTTTCGCGCTCGTCATTGCCGCCCATGGCAGGATTCTTGGAGCGTGCCCGGCCCACGGCGTCAATCTCGTCGATGAAGATGATGCAGGGAGCCTTTGACTTGGCCTGCTCAAACAGGTCGCGCACACGTGACGCGCCCACGCCTACGAACATTTCTACAAAGTCACTGCCCGACATCGAGAAGAACGGTACGCCGGCCTCGCCAGCCACGGCCTTGGCCAGCAGCGTCTTACCCGTTCCCGGAGGCCCCACGAGCAGGGCGCCCTTGGGTATCTTGCCGCCCAGCTCGGTGTATTTCTGAGGGTTCTTCAGGAAGTCCACTATCTCCTGCATCTCCTGCTTGGCACCGGCCTGTCCGGCCACGTCCTTGAAGGTGATGCCCAGTTCGCCACCTTTCTCATACATCTTAGCCTTCGACTTGCCCACGCTGAAGACACCGCTGCCAAAGCCACTGGCCATGCCGCCTCCCATGCGCCGGAAAATCAGCATCCACAGGCCGAAGATAATCATGAGTGGCAGCAGACTGTAGAAGAGATCGCCAATGAAGCTGCCGCCCGACTTGTTGGCATAGCTCAGCTTACCCTTGAACTTCCCCTCCTCGCGCTTCTTGTCGAGGAACTGTTCCACCTGATCTACCGAGCCTATCTCAACGTCGACGTAGGGCGAAGTGCCTGTCTGCTGGTGCCCGGCACCGAACACGTCGCGTATGTGTTCTGCCTTGACGTACATCTTCAGCGTGTTCTGGTTCTTGTTCACCACTATCTTGTCGGCGTAGCCATGCTCCACGAAACCCTTGAAGTCGGTATAGGTCGACTCGGTGTGTGCCTGTGAGGCCCCCACACCGTCGCCCGACGTTGTCAGGTAGAGCATGCCCAGTGTCATGATGGCAATAAAGTATATCCAGTTCATGTTGAACCGGGGCATATTCATTTTTGGCCCGTTGTCGGGGGCTGGTCGTTTTTGCTGTTCCATCAGTCTAAATCAGGTATTCTTGTTAATGTTGCATCGTCCCATAAGTGCTCTAAGTCATAATAGTCCCGTACGTCGGGCAGGAAGATGTGTACCAGCACGTCACCATAGTCCATGGCTACCCACTGGGCGTTCTCCAGACCAACGACATGGGCGGGCCGCTCGTCAAGTTCCTTCCGGGCAAACTCGCCCACTGAGTCGGCTATGGCCTCTACCTGGCTGGGGGAGTTTCCCTGGCAGATGACGAAATAATGGCAGATAGTGCCGTCGATGCCGCTCAGGTCGGCAACAACAATGCCGCTTCCCTTTTTTTCTTGTACTCCTTGAATAATTGTGTCTACTAACTGTTTTACTTGTTCCATTCTGTTGTATGCAAATGCAGCTGCAAAGATAGTGCTTTTTATCTGATTCACCTTCATAAACGCACAAATTTTGAGTATTTTTAAAAAAAAACGCCGAAAAGTTTTGGCGGTTTCAGAAAAAGTAGTACCTTTGCACCCGCAAATCAGAAATTTGCATCCTCGATTGGGGTATGGTGTAATGGTAACACTACAGATTCTGGTCCTGTCATTCTTGGTTCGAGTCCGAGTACCCCAACAGAAAGAATCGCTAAATGCTTAAAATCAAGCGCTTAGCGATTTTTCTTTTCTCCTTTTCCCGTATTTTTCCCGTGATAGTGGCTCTAACATACCTCTGGTATTGGTAAAAAAACGGGCTGAGTCCGAAAAAACAACTCAATTTCGCAGTTCTTAACCGGTTACATTGTTTTGTTAGGTAAGGTGTTCATGAAATTCTCTAATTCCCTTATGTCGGCGGGTGTTGATCTGTAGGTCTTCATTATTTCTTACTTGCTTCAATTCCTGTTTTTATCGAAAAAAAAATAATGAGATTTTTGAGCAGTGGTTGATACTCTCGCGTAGCCGATTCTCATAGTCGTTACTATTGTTACTAAAGAAAATATGGGCGGTCACATAAAGATAGAGGGTGGTGACGATATGGATAGCGGCATCATACTTACCAATGATCGGAAGTGGCTCTTCTTATCCATGAAGGCTACCTTGCGGGGCGAACAATAGAGACGGTTAAAAGCATTTTGTAGCACATCGTTAGCACCATCCATCGAGGGAGCCGTTTCAGCGGCAATCACTCTGACGAGCCAGTCGGCTACAATGGGATACGGCTTTATCTCAGGTTGAATCTCTGCGAACTCCGTCTGCATCACCGGCAGTACCTTTTCCTTGAAACGTTCTGGATTGAACACGGCTTCGTCCTGCGCACGGAAGTTGGCATACATCATGTCGCCCATCTGTGTCATGATGCTGTTATAGAGGTCGTGGTTCTGGAACAAGCGACCTGCGCCAAATAGTTGTAGAAGCGTACGAACTGCTTAATCTGTCCGCGCACGGTGTAGAACGTATCATCATCCAACTGGTTAATACGGTCCACCACGCCCTTGAAAGCGTTTGATAGCTTTCCAAGTCTTGTCGGGTCATCCTTCTTTACCGTCTTTACGATGTCCTCTACACGTTGTTCATCCTGGTCATTCCATAAGTTCAACTCACGGATATTGTCGCGCAGGGTAAAGACCGAATTCAAGTCCATTGGCTTGATGAGTTCGGTGCCTGTGTAGAACGGCTCGAAACTCTTCTTGATGTCTTCTGGATCGTTCACGAAGTCAAGCACGTATGTATCCACCTTGTCAGGATGGGCACGGTTCAGACGGCTCAACGTCTGTACGGCTTTTCTTCTGGTTTCCAGTCCAAGTGCATTTCCCGGTTGCGGAGTGGCGCTGTCTCGCCAAGCAGCATATTGCGGAAGAATTGCTCCAAAAACACTGTTGTTTCGGTTATTCCAGCTTGCAGGTTGCTGTAGTTGGCCCGTACAAGTGCATTGCGAAAATACCAGGAATGAGTGGCAAAGAGATCGTTGGTAATTTTGAAGCCTAACGTCTTCAGATACTTAATCATGAAGACAGCTGTGCTGCGTGTGTTGCCCTCTCCAAAAGCGTGAATCTGCCAGAGGTTGGCACAGAATCGGGTCAGATGAGAAATGGCTTCATCGATACTTTTGCCCTCATAGCTATAGTTCCGCTCCTGCCCCATATCATACTCCAGTGTCTCGCTGATGGTGTCGGCACTGGCGTAATAGACCATTTCACCCCGCAACACCCATTCCTGCTTGGTGATGTTGTAGTCGCGGATGCGCCCGGCAAACTTGTAGATACCCTCAAACAGGCGGCGATGGATAGACGTCAACTGAGCAGGTGAGAAGTTGAACGTCTGTTCTTGTAGCAGTTCGGTGATACGTGCAGAGACCTTATCGGCTTCTTCTGTACGCTCACCCTCTATCTCCTTTCGTCCGGCCTGTGACTGATAGTAACTGTCTATAAGTTGCTTGGCTTCATTGATGGTAATGTCGCCCTCGATGTGGCGGCGGGCTGTTTCCAACAGATAGGGTGATGTCTTCAGACCGTCAACATCCTGCAGACCGATGGCCGTCTGCCACGCTCTGCCTCTCTCTTGTTCTTGAGGTTCTCCTTGACGGATATATTCGTCGAGACCTTTGTACAGCTCTTTGCCTTTTGATTCGTCCATATTCTTTAAGCTTCTTATATATAGTTCAAAAATCGGAATCGGGCGGTCGCTCGCAGATATGGGTCCGGTCGCTCGCAGATGTGAGGGCGGCCGCCCGAATATATAAGGGCGGACGCCCACAACGAGACAGGTGCCGTCTTAATCCCTGTTTGCTTACGGTTTACTCCTTGTTTCATGCCTGCTTTCTCCCTGTTAGGTTCCTTTATATAATGATGCAACGTTCTTTATTCGACATGCTCTCCACCCTTCAGGAATCTCTCCAATCCAGTCGATGCCAGAGGGTACGAGTTTGGCATTTGGATTAAGACCTTTTGTAACGGCCTCAGTAATGACGCTCTGCTTATAGGCTTTCAGTTTCTCAATCATCTGCTCCTGCAGCCCTATAAGCGAATCTATTTCGTCAGACTTTTTTTCCTCTTATAATGTCCCAATCTGAAGGAATTTGCTTCATCCAGGGAATTCCACTATCCTTGTATTAGAGCTTCTTCCAGTTCGTGCTCATTGTGTTCTTCAGCTAATGTCAGGAATCCGAAATGATACGGGTCTTTCAGTATTTCTTTAGCCAGCTCACCTTGTGGCGAAGGCAGCGTTCGACTGAAATTCGTGGTGGCAGCACCTTGGGCTTGGAAGAGTTTGGCATCCATCTGGTTTTCAAGACAACTGCGGCTCCAGCCTTCCTCAGCCACCTTATTAATATAGAAGAGAGCTTCATCGAGAGAGCGGCAATTGGATATGATTTGGACATGATGTTTCCAAGGAACTCTCCCAAACAACTCTGGCATTTCTAATTGGCCACCAAGTTGGTGGCCTTTTTCGGCTGTTTCCAATTGGCCACCAACTTGGTGGCTAATTTGGCCAACGACTCGTTGGTTTTTTATAAAATGTTCATAGTAAAACGAATACCACTGTTTCATATATTTCACGTTGGTATGCGAAAAGCCGGTCACATCGGGAAAAGCCTGACGCATGTCGAGAGCGAACTGTTTCACCACACCTGTTCCCCCGTATTCATGCGGCTTATATACACCCACCAGTTTGTCGGCAATCGCCCATATCAGGTTCGCTTTCTCCTGAACGTTCACGGTGGTCTGCTGTTCTTGCCTTGCAAGCCGGTTAGGCCGGAGCGGTAATTCCTTTATGCTCATATTTTAGTTTTTATAGTTACTGAAAAAGGTAACTGAAAGAGGACAAAAATCTACAAAATCTACAAAAAATGAGCAAGATAATCAATTTTTGAAAGATTTTTGTGGATTTTTGTCCATGAAGTGGGGGACTGAGTCGTTGCGTCGGCCTTAATTATTGGTTAACTGCCTGATTGTCAGTTGCAGGTGCAGGAAAAGTAGGAACCACGGTCTTCAGGAAGTCGCCGATTCGGTCCAGCCAGGTATAGCTGCCCGTGCCTGGTGAGGCGGTGCGCTGGAAGCAGTGCTTGCGCTTGGCCAGGGTGTGCAGTTCGCTCTGTATGCCCATGGCGCGCAGTTTCTCCCATGCCTTTACGGAGTTCATGGCCGCCCATCCGTCGGCGTCGCCATGCACAAACAGCATGGGTGCGGTGTGCAGGTCGAAGCTGAACTCAGGCACCAGCACGGCCTCGTCGGCGTTGCCGCCGGTGGTGTTGCCGCGGTCTATGCCGTCAGTCAGACTGTATGCCGGGTAGATGGCAATGCCCCACTGTACGCGGCACGACTGCTTGTCAATATCGTCGATGGGCTGGTACGACTGGTGCATTGACGATGTGGTGCCCAGCAGCGTCAGGTGACCGCCGGCCGAGCTGCCCATGATGCCTATCTGTTTCGGGTCGAGTCCCAGGCTGTTAGCTTTGCTGCGTACTATCCTGATGGTGCGCTGCAGGTCCTGCCAGGCTGTGGTGTGCTTAGCCAGTCCGCTCTCCTTCGGCGGGCGGGGCACGCGGTATTTCAGCGTCACCACCGTCATGCCGCGCTCGTTCAGGTAGCGGCGTGCCGGAGCCACCTCAAAGCTGTCGGGCTTGCTGCCGTTATACGAGCCTCCGGAGTAGATAATCTGTATGGCCTTGGTCTTCAGCTCTTTGGGGAAGTGCCATTCCAGGTAGGGCTCGCATTGGTTCTCCTGTCTGCTGGGCATCTTGCCTTGGGGCCACACGTCCTCGGTCACCTTCTGGCGTCGTGCCTCGTCCGAGGCGTAGCGGTCTATTAGCCGTTCCTCAGGTGCCAGCTTGCCCATGTAGCCCATCTGTCGCATGAACTCCACGGCCCTCTCCAGTCCCAGGGCGCGGTGCCCTATGTTAGGATAGATATGCACCTCGGCAGGAATCTTGCGCTTACGCAGCTCGCGGTAGATGAGTGTCGAGCCGTTGGGCGAGTAGATATCCTTGCCGCCATGGTGCAGACTCATGGGGCAGGTCTTGGCATCAAACTTGAACAACTTTGACAGGCGCACGTCGCTGCCGTAGCCCTGGCGTGTGGCGGGCGTGCCCTCTTCGCCGTCCGTGGTCACGTAGGCCGGCGCGTTCACCACCGCCCAGTTGATGTGGCAGGGTAGCGAGTCGAGCTTGTCGACGGGGGCGTAGGCCGGTGTCTGCGAACTTGTAGCCAGCAGCAGGGCCAGGTGCGAGCCCGCCGACATGGAGACGACACCAATCTTCTCAGGGTCGAAGCCGCGCTTCTTAGCCTCGCTGCGTACCATGCGTACGGCGCGCTGCCCGTCTTCCCACGCCGTCTGGTAGATGGGCAGCCCTTCGGGGCGCGGTGTGCGGTAGACGAAGTTGACGCACTGGAAGCCCAGTTCCGTGAAGCGCTGCCGCCACTGTTTGATGTAGTTCACATCGCAGCACACCTCGTAGCTGCCGCCCGAGATGAGTATCATGCAGCCGCCGGTCCTAACGTCGGCCGCCGGGGCGTCATACCATTCCAGGTAGGCTACGCGGTGCTTGTCAGGATTGAACTTCGGCTGTCCGCTCTCGTCGGTCATGGCCGCAATCTGATGCTTCTGCGCATGGGGCATCTTTCCTTTCGGCCACACCGTCTGCCGTTCCCAGGCGAGGCTCCCCATCGACACGATGAGGAATAGGGCTACAAATAGTTTTCTCATGTTCTGTTCTGTTTATAATGATTTTCCTGACTCGTATTTCTCGCGGATTTTCTTGATGCGTAGCAACAGGTTCTTGTTGTGGGGGGTCGAGGCCTGGCTCTGCAGGTATTGCTCTATGCGGTCCAGATGGCCTTCATAATAGAGCATGGCATCAGAGCGCTGGATGAAGATGTCGGTGGTCAGCGTTTTGTTGGTCGTCGGGTTCAGGGCCGCGCCCATGAAGTCTATATAGGCGCGCTGCTGGTGGCGGCGGAAGTCGTTCTGCTCCTTGTTGCCGTCGTTACGGGGCTTCCATACCATGTTGAAGATGTCGTCCAGATACTCCTCCACCGTGTAGGGCTTCTCCGAACGCAGGGCGGCGTTGTGCAGGCCGAAGATGGTGCCGGGGGCCAGCAGCAGGGCTATTAGCGTCTGCTGGCGGGTGCGTATCTCGTCGGCATAGTCAGTGCCCAGCTTGTCGATGATGCTCTTGGGATAGAGCCACAGGGGCGCTTCCAGGACGTTCCTGTCTAACCACTGCAGGGCCTCGCGCTGCAGGTCGCGGGGAATATATTCGTTGGCCCGCTGGCCCGGCATCTTGTTGGTGTAGCGGCCGCTGATGAAGCGCTGCACGTGGTTGATGTAACGCTGGTACTGGGCGCGTACGGCGCGGTGCATCTCGTCCAGGTCGTCATACTGGCCGTCGGGCTGTGCTGTCCACTGCTCCAGGTTCTGTACCACGCGCTTCAAGTTCTTCAGGCCGTACTCGTTGGCACGCATCTGGTTGTCGCCCAAGTCCTCGGTCTGCGAGCGCGGGTCCTGGCTCTTGCCCTCGTCGCCGCTCCACCACAGGCGGCGGTTCCCGGCCAGCACCTGCGTCACCTCGCTGCGCAGCTGCTTCTTCTCCGTGGCGGCATCCTTGAACTCCGGGCGCCACTGATAGCCCCATTTCACGGCCCAGCAGTCGTAGTCGTTGATGCGGGGGAATAGCCCTTTCTCTGAAATCTTGTCCTCGGGCTGCGCTACGTAGTTAAAGCGGGCGTAGTCCATGATGCTGGCGGTGTGTCCGTTCTTCTCCACCCAGGCCTTGTCGCGCAGCTTCTCTACCGGCGTGGCCTGCGAGGCAATCATGTTATGGCGCAGACCCAGCGAGTGGCCTACCTCATGGCTGGAGACGAAGCGTATCAGCTGTCCCATCAGCTCGTCGGGGAACTCCATCTTCTGGGCACGCTTGTCCAGGGGGCCGCACTGCACCATGTACCATTTCTTCACCAGGTTCATCACGTTGTGGTACCAGCACACGTGAGCCTCGATAATCTCGCCCGAGCGGGGGTCGACGATACGCGGGCCGTAGGCGTTCTCCGTCTCTGACGGCAGGTAGCGGATCATGGAGAAGCGGGCGTCGTCGACCGACATCGTCGTGTCGTTCTCCGGCCACTCCTTACCCACGACGGCATTCTTGAAGCCCGCAGCCTCGAAGGCTTTGTTCCAGTCGTTGATGCCGGCAATGAGGTATTTCACCCATTTCTTCGGCGTGGCAGGGTCAATGTAGTACACAATCTGCTTCTTCGGCTCCACCAGCTTGCCCGCCTTGTAGGCCTTCGGGTCTTTCGGCTCCAGGCGGTAGCGCATGATAATTGACTCGTGGTTGGTGGTCTGCTGCTCGTCGCTGAACTCCGTTATCTTGTTGTTGAAGTAGCCTACGCGGTCGTCGGCATAGCGGGGCTGCATGGGCTGTTCGGGCAGCAGCACGATGCTGGTGTTCAGCGACAGCGTGGCCGAGCCGGTCTTCGATGCCGGTGTCTTGCCCGAGTTCATGGCGTATGTGCGCAGCGTCTGTATCTCCACGTTGATGGGGTAGGTCTTGATGCTGTCAATGAACGTGCGGTCAGCCTGCAGGCCGCCCACGCCCAGTACGGTGCGGTCTGATGCCGAGAGACTGGTGGTCTTGTTGTCAGACAGCAGCCACTTCGTCACGTTGATGAGCATGTCCTTGGTCTCAGGGTTGCGGCCTATAATCTCGAACTTATGCACGATGGGGTCCACAGTGGCCTGCTTCAGCGAGATGGCTATGCGGTCGCCGGTCTTGGCATAGCTCGACTGCACGTATTCGCGCAGGAAGAGCGACTTGTCGTTATAGCGTTCCAGGTAGACCGCCGAGCGGTTCACCTCCTCGCCGCTGAAGAACTTGAAGCCCTGAGGCACGCTGGTGAAGCGGCTCACGCAGAGCAGCATGCGGCCCAGCAGCGCTTCGGGCACCTCCAAGTACCAGTCGTCCTTGATGTGGCGCACGGTGAACAGGCCGTGGCGCACGCTGCCCCCCTCCTTCACCACCTTGTGGTAGGGGTCTTTGTGGTCTTCTACGGTCGAGTCCTGGCAGCACTCATGTTTCTTAACTGTTTTCTTCTCTACTTTGACGGAGTCGCTCTTCACGTCGGCGCTGTCTTTTTTCATAGAAAAAGCCGCGCCATGCCCCATGGTGAGCAGCAACGCAGCTATTGTCAGGGTCTTAGTTATTGTGTTCATGGTTGCAAAGGTACAATAAAAAAGGCGATAACCTGCCATGTCCGGCGAATAATTATGCTTCTTTTGCAATTTACAAAATAAACACACGTTTTAGCCAGAGGTCAAGGAAACGGTCGTAGACAATGCATCCTTCGGCAGTATTATAGACGAGATCTTTTTCCTTGAGCACGTCGAGCGCCTTTTTGATACTGCTGGCACTGGGTAGTCCATGCTTCTGGATGAAATCATTCGATTGCGGCTGAGCCACAGTGTTATCCCGGGCAATGGCAATCAAGAGGTTCCGCTGGTTGTCTGTCAAGAACGTCATCAGCATCTCGTATTGGCTCGACTTGTCTTTCAAAATTGACAGGATGGACTCCCTGACCTGCTGGTAGTCTTTCACGTCCTTCTCATATTCATACAGTCGGTTGAGCACAGACTGCATATACCAAGTATAGCCATCGAACTGGTCATACAGCTGACGGAATACGCTTTCGTCTATACTACCCTTCTTGGCCAGGAAGAATCGGCTGGCAAAGTCGAAGTAGATTTCCTCGTGGAGTGGTTCAAGTGTCATCATAGCCGTGCTCTGGTAGAACGGTCTCTTGGGTGAACCGAACATCTCGTACATCAGGTGTTGCTTACTGCCAGAGAATATGAACCGGACGTTAGGGATGAATTGAATATACGAACGAAGCAATGCCTCTGTTCCCTTTTCGGGATAGTCGGTGATGGTCTGAAACTCATCAATGGCTACAAACACCTCCTTACCACTTCTTTGCAGAAAGTCAAATATTCCCTTCAAGGTATGCTCCGTTTGTGTTCGTTCAATATTCACCGTTACAGTTGGGGTGCCTGTCATGGGATCGAAACTGATGGCAGGACGCCAACTGCTGAACAGGCCTAACACCTTCTCCCAGGAACTGCGTGCGTCAAGCAACTTTTCTTGTACAATGGCCCTGCCCAGCGTCTGCACCAATTCGTATTGGTTTTGGGTATGAAAAATGTCCGTATAGATACAGACGGCATCCTTATTCTCCTGCTTGATGCGGTTGAAAGTATGGAGAATAAGCCCTGTTTTCCCGATTTTTCGTGGTGAAACGAGGGTTGTGTTACGTCCATTCTGTAAGTTAGAAATCAGTTCTTCGGTCTCTTCAGTCCTGTCACAGAAATAACTGTCTCCTTCATAACCCTCGTAAACAAAGGGGTTTCTGGGTTTGTGGGTTGTCTTCTTTGCCATAATTGCATTTTACCTTTAGCGTTTTACTTTTGGTGTAACACCTTTAGCGTGATGCAAAGATACGAAAAAAATCCTATCCGCACAAACTTAATTCAAAAAATATACAAATCCCACCATGATTTTATATGTTAGGCAGACTCATGTCCAACAAAGTGTTGGCCTCCTCACCATGTTCACGGAACTCTACGGCATCCATGAGGATGTTTGTGTCAAGAAACACTCTTTTCATCAGAAACGTTTTTCAATGATGGCGAAGGTTCTTTCGTCCATGTCCTCTACCGTTAGGTTCAACTGCTTTGCATAATCGCGTTGTTTCTCAGACAGTTCGACCCATGCCTGCTGTTTGTCCCATCCTTCTCTTATGTCAGCCTGCTCCCGGAGCCACCTGGTGCTGTCTGACTCTTTCAGACCGTATTTTTCACGTACCCTCTCCACCAGACTCTTTTCCTCTTCACGTGCCTCTGCCTCCCTCATCGCCTCTTGCAGGAAATTGACGACGATGCGCATGTGCTGTGGCTTCATGCTCCGTAACATGTCAGCGTATGGGGCCATGGGGGTCTCTGATATTCTCCTTGCTAATGCAGTCATAACTCTCAAAGGTTTTATTTACGCTGCAAATTTAAACATAAATTCTGGATTTTCAAATAAAAACACAAATAATTCACCAGTTTAGTGCTTGGTCTCTTCCACTCTGTCGCAGAAATACTCAGGTCCGTCGTATCCGTATGTTAAAAAGGGATTCTTTTTCATTTTGCAGTCATTTTTTGCTTCACGGTGGCAAAGATAATAATAAACTTTCAATTATACAAATTTGCGTAACGCATTTTTGTATAATTTGCATTCATTGTATCCTCCAAGACGATAAAAAAACGAAATTATCCGCTTATCCTACACCTGATACTGATTATCAGCGGGTTAGCAAGATGTTATCCGCTTGCCATCCGCTGTTTATCCTACACCAAATGCCAAGGGGGCTTTCCTAAAGGCTTATTGTAAACGTCCGCAGCCGTCGGACAATTGTCCGAGCCTTGGGGATTTTTTCCCCGGCCTTGGGGATGGTGGCTCCCCGCGGTGTGCGGTCTACTGTTATTGGTGTAGGATAAAAGCGGATAGCAAGCGGATAATTTCGCTGTAACTCGCTGGTAATCAGTATCGGGTGTAGGATAAGCGGATAAACGGTCAGCGAACCACCTTCTTGCCTCCGATAATCACTATGCCCTTGGCATTGGCGGGGTTGATCTTCATGCCCTGCAGGTTGTAGACCGGGGTGTTGAGGTCCTCGCCAGATGCTATCTCCTCAATGCCGGTGGTGTAGGTGGCGGTGAGGCGGCGGGCCGCTGCGGGCGACCCCATCTTGACGTAGGCACGCATGGGCAGTATGCAGACGCCCGAGCCGTCGGCAGGGTTATAGTCCTGTGGTGTCTCCACCAGGCCCCAGTTGCCCGAGGACTGCATGATGTAGAGACCGCCGGCAGCGGGAGCCTCCGTTCCCATGTAGCGCATGGTGCCGTAGAGGTAGGCATTGCCCGTGTTCACGGGACCGGCACCCCAAAGCCGGTGCATAGTTCCCTCAGCGGGACTGGCATAAACGGTGACGTTCGTGGCGCTCAGCAGGGTGCCGCTGCTCTTGGCTTTCAGCAGGTAGGGCTTGTAAGTGCTGAAGTTGTTCAGACCGGCATCGCCTATGCCGTTGCCGCTGACGGGGCTGCTCTCTGTGCCGACGTTCATCACGGCATTATCTTTCAGAATGATGTGTATGTCGCCCGTCACGTTGATGGGATGGTCGAAACTGGCGTTGTCCAAGACCACATACCAGCCTTCGTCAAGGTCGGTCGGCCTGTGCCGTCGAAGATGCCCTGAAACTGATTGTTACTGCCGTGATTTGCTTCTAACATCGTGGTGACTGACTTTCCCGCGGCTATGTCGGCAGCCGTGGGAATGTCGGCGGTAAGCTTCACATAGGTGCCGCTGGCCCAGTAGGTGTGTCTCTGGTGTCAAACTTTGTAAAGGTGTTCCAGTCGTCAACGTTTGTAATGAGATAGGGGTCGGCTATGGTGCCGGAGCCCGAAAGGCCTTCTGCTCTGGCCGTCATGGTCGTCAGCAGAGCCGTCAGGGCGCACAAAAGCCTTCCCACCAAGAGGAATCTTGACTTTGTCATTTGTTGTATGTGTTATAATGGTTAAGGTTTATGGTTGATTCGTTTTCGGTTTGGCGGCTATGGTTAGAAGACCACCTTCTTGCCGTTCACAATATAAATGCCTTTGCGGAGTCCTTCCACTTTTCCGTTGCGCCGCAACAAGACACCGTTAAGGGTATGCACGTTGCCGGCATTGGTGTTGGAACGGGCCTCGGTAATGCCTGCAGCCCCGTTGCGGGGTAATAGCCAGAAGTCAATCCAGTGCAGGTAGGTCTGGCCAGTACATGCTGGCAGGCTCCATTCGACGGAGTCGCCAATCCAGCATTCAAAAGTGGTGGGAATCTGTTTGCCGTCCACCCAGTTAAAGCCTTCGCGGGTCTTTACACTGTCCTTGCCCCAGACATGCTGGTTGTTGGTGTTTTTCTCGTCAGAGTACAAGCTGCCGCTGGACCATCGTCTGTAGGTCTCAAAGGCCACCTTCTCCATCCACATGCTGGGTGGAGCGATGAAGGTCATTTTAGAGCCCGTGCGAGTCATCAAGATGGTTTTCACCTTGTCGCCGTCATCAGGGTCTTCACCTCTGACCAGAGCATTGTCATAGTCGGTCAGTTTGTAGTTCGACGGCGTGAGCACCATCTTGAGCTGTTCGCCGTTGACATCGACGGTAAACGTCTGGTCTGCAGCGAAAACACCGTTTTCGTCAGCGTAGTTGGACCATCCTTTCATGGCGCTGACGGGAAGGCCCCAGGGGTTCTCGTTGAAGTTCATCTGTACGTAGACGGCATCGGGGCTCTGTGCGGCAGCAGTGATAGCCGAAAAGGCTAAAGCCACCATGATGTAGAATTTTTTCATAAGCAATGATTATTTGTTTTTATTCATATTGTTCGTCATCAGAAAAAGCGTAGTTGTGTTCAGTTCCTCTCGTCAGTATTCAGCGTCAGGTTCGGGTTCTTGTCGCGGGCCGAATGTGGGAATGGAATAATGTACATGCGCGAGTTTGGCTGCAGGGTGTAGGTCTGCTGCGGATAGGCTGCACTGATGTTCACTACGGGGAACACATGGGTAACGGTCTTTTGGTATTCCGGTTCGATGTTCAGGCGCTTCAGGTCGAAGAAGCGGTGGAAGCCGAACAGCAGTTCTTTGCGGCGTTCCTTGATAATGAGCTTTACCATTTCAGTTTGTGAACTTGGCGTGGCAATGTCAGTATTCCCTCCGGCAATGCGCTTGGCGCGCAGGGTGTTCAGCAGTTGTACGGCTTTGCCGATATTGTTTAGTCGGGCTTCTGCCTCGGCCTGTATCAGATACACCTCAGGTGTTCTCATGCCAACAGTGGCATACATGAACTTGGAGTTTTGAACCGTGGGAATCCACATGTCGGCACCTGAGCCGGTGTCAAACCAAGTAGTGGGCTGTCCGGATTCCATGAAGAAAAGAGTGTAGCGGAGGTCTTTCTTTTCCTCCTCATAGAGGGCTATGAGCTCCGGACTGATGATGCCGTAGGTATAGAGTATGGCTTGCTCGTTGTTCCATCCGCTGCCTATCCACATGTAGCTGAGCACTTCGGGATTACGGTCGTCGCCGTATTTGTCGCCATAGTTTTTGTCGAGTATGCCTCGGCGGTAAGCGTTAATTTCGTTATAGTCCACCAGTGCATCGTTCAAGGCCAGCGACTTCTCTGCTGCATCACGGGCTTTCTGCCAGTCGCGGTGGTGCAGATAGACCTGAGCCAGCAGACCGTAGCCGTAGGCACGGTTGGGGTGGTAGATGTTCTGGGGCTTGGCTTGGAGCTGAGGAACGGCATCCTCCAGTTCGGCAATGATGAAGTTGTAGACCTCATCGACCGTCGCTTTCGCCGGTGTCTGTTCCAAGTCGCTTGCCGTCACGATACACACGCCGCCGTCGGTCTTGGCGGTTGCCGGGTCATAGGCTTTGGCAAAGGTGTTGACAGCCAGGAAGTGGTCCCAGGCACGGAACACGCGGGCCTCGGCCTTGGCCAGCGTCTTGATGTCCTGTGTGCCCTCGGCTGCGTCAATGTTGTTAATGATGAGGTTGGAGCGCAGGATGTAGGCATACATGTTCTCGTAGAGGTTGTTGTCGCCAAACAGCGTGCGGTCGGCCTGCTCATTGAACGTGAAATTGATGCCATTGGCCGAGAGGTTCTCGTAGCCGATGATGTTCGACTCCTTTGCCCACAGTTCGTCCGTGAGGAAAGCAAACGACGAGGGGTAGTACGAGCGCATGGGGTTGACGATAAGTTCGTAGTACTGCCGGGCTGAGTCGATGGTGACGGCCCCCTTGGGGGTGATGTCGATGTAGCTGTCGCAGGAGGAGACCCCCACCCAGCCTCCCCCTATAAGGGGGAGGAGTGATATGATATGGCGGAAAAGGCTTTTCATGTTGTATGTCATTTTGATGATGTTTGGTATTTCTTCCTCCCCTCCCTTCGGGAGGGGTTGGGGGTGGGCTTTTATAGCGTCGTCGAGAATCCTATGCTGATGGTCCTGGGCTGCTGCAGGGTGCGTGTGCCCGTCTTGACGGAGTACGACTCGGGGTCGATGTCGTGGCCGGCAGCCGACCAGTAGAAGAGGTTGTTGACCTGCAGCGTCAGCCGCGTCTGTCCGATGCCTATCTTGTTGATGATGGCATCGGGCAGGTGGTACGACAGGTTGATGCTACGCATCTTCAGGTAGTTGGCCGAGCGTATCTGCTCGTCGGAGTAGCGCCACCATTCAGAGAACGTTGAGGCATACTGCTGGGCCACGCTGCCCGTGGGCATCTCGTAGTAGTGCTTCACGGTGTGGTCGTTCACGTGGTCGGTGAGCATCTGATAGGAGCTCATGTCGGCAGCGTCGAGGCGCAGCTTGTTGCCGCCGCTGAAGATGAAGAGCGTGTTCAGCTCCAGCTCGCGCCAGCGCAGGTTGAGGCTGAGCGAACCGGTGTGGATGGGAACGAAGGTGCCCATGTTTGCCAGTGCGCCGGTACCCTTCAGCGTTGACGATACGGTGACCTCTGTGGGGTTGCCGTCGGCATCGAACTTAGCCATCTCGTTGCCGTCGGCATCGAGGATGACGGGATAGCCGTTGACAATGCGGCTCAGGCGGAAGGCCCAGGCGGTGTTGTAGCTTGTGCCCTCTATGCGGTAGTTCTCGGGGGCGGTGATGAAGTTGGTGGCAATGTCGGTGGGGTTATGCTCTACGGTGAGCATCTTGTTCTTGTTGTAGGCGTAGTTCAGCGTGGCCTGCAGTCCCCAGTCCTTCGAGCGGATGATGTTTCCCGTCAGCGACAGTTCGATACCGCTGTTACGCATCTTGCCGTTGTTGATGACGCGCGAGGTGGCGCCCAGTGTGGTGTCCAGATACTTGGTCACCAGCAGGTCGTCGCCCACACGGTTGTAGAACTCCAGCGAGCCGCTCAGCAGGTTGTTCAGCAGGCGGAAGTCCAGACCGATGTTAAAGGTCGAGGTCTTCTCCCACCGCAACTTCGGGTTGGGCAGGTTGTCGTCAGAGTAGCGCAGATACTGCGTGTTCGTGGGGTCGCTGTTCTCCGTGCGGTAGCGGGCCACGAAGTAGGTGGTGGAGCTCTGGTCGACGTTACCGTTGACACCGTAGGTGAGACGCAGCTTCAGGAAGTCGAGCCACGAGATGCCCTTCATGAACTGCTCCTCGGAGATGTTCCAGCCGCCGCCGACAGACCACAGCGGGTGGTGCTGGTCGCGGGTGTCCAGTCCGAAGAGGTCGGCTTCGTCCCAGCGGATGCTGCCCGTGAGGTTGTAGCGGTATTTGTAGTTATAGCCAAAGTTGCCATAGAACGAGGCGTAGCGGTGGAAGATCTCCGCCTGTGAGGTGCTCAGGCCGCTCATGCGCTGTGTGCCGTCGGAGACCAGCGACTGCCATCCCTCGCTGTAGAGCGACTGCCAGTCCATGCGCACAGAGGTCAGTGCTGTGTCGTTGTAGCCGTACATCAGCTGCTCTATGAGCCGTGGTGAGCGGTTCTCGCGCAGTTCCAGACCCATGATGGCATTGATGTTATGCTGTGAGTTGAGGAAACTCTTGTCGAAGTTCAGCTGGTTGCGGAAGGTGTAGCGGCGCGAGTTGTTGGACCGCTGGTAGTAGCGTCCGCCGTCGGCCAGCAGGCAGGTGCCGTCCTGGTCGATGAAGGCGTTGTGGGTCATGCGCATCAGGTAGGTCGAGGCATCGTCGTATTGCTCGCTGCGGGTCTGTGCCCACTCATACTGGAACATGACGTTATAGCGGAACCACTTCAGGAACTTGGCCTCCAGGTTAATAAAAGGTCGCATGCGCACGTTACGGTTTTTGGCTATGCTCTCGTCGAGAGCGTCGAGCACGTTGAATGAGAAGGGCATCATGCCCTCTACCTGCTGTTCCTCCACCTGGCGGATGCGTGTGCCGTTGAGCGAGCTGCCGGCGTAGCCACCAATGTTGACGTAGGGCGACAGCACTTTGTTGCCGTTAGCATCCTCGATGGCCGCATAGCGCTCCTGCATGGTGTAGCTGGTGTAGGAGCTGTTAGGCGACTGGCTGTTGGCGAAGCGTGCGTCGATACCCAGTTTGACGTTGAGCCACTTGGCCAGTTTGAAGTTCGACTTCAGATAGACAGAGAAGATGTCGCTGTGGTCGTTCTTGATGCGGTTCTTGGCATGCTCGTAGTTGAACGAGGCGAAGTGGTTCGACTGCTGCGACTTCTGCGACAGCGAGATGTTGTAGCGCTGTGTGACGGCGGTGCGCCATACCAGGTCGCGGTATTGGCTGTAGTAGTCGCGCTGGCGCCACTGCTGCAGCGTCTGGTTGGCATCGGCCTCGCTGATACGCCCCTCGTCGCGGTCGCGATACAGCTGATAGAGGGGTGAGTAGTAGTTGTTGCCGTACTGGCCAAACAGCGTGCTGACGTTGCCGGCACTGGCCACGCGTGCATTGTAGACATTGGTCTCGTAGTCGATGATGTCGGAGGTGGAGGCGTAGTGTAGGGCGTCGAAGTTGGGCTTGGTAGAGATATACCAGTCGGCGTTGACGTTCACCGTGGTCTTGTCGGTCTTGCCCTGCTTGGTGGTGATGACGATGACGCCGTTGGCAGCCAGCGCACCATAGATGCTGGCGGCGGCGGCATCCTTCAGCACCGTCACCGACTCCACGTCGTAGGGGTTAATCTCGCTGAGCTCCATGTTGGTAGCCATGTCGTCGACCACCAGCAGGGGCTTTGTGCCGATGCTGTTGGAGAAGGTGCCCACACCACGCAGGATGGGGTTGCTCTCGCCCGTGTTGGGGTTGATGTCCATGCGCAGACCGGCCACCTGACCTTCTAAGGCCGATGTCAGGTCGCGGTGCATGATACGGTTCAGCTTGGTGGAGTCCACGAAGCCGAAGGCGGCTGTCGACCGCTCGCGGCTGAGCCGCTGGTAACCTGTTGACACCACCACGGTCTCGGCCAGCTGCGTGGTCTGGTCTTTGAGCGTGACGTCAAGCACCAGCTGGTTTTTGACGGCAGCCTGATAAGGCTCCATGCCCACATAGCGGAACATGAGCACGGCGTTGGGACTGTCGATGGTGATGCTGTAGCGCCCGTTCAGGTCAGTGACCGCACGGTGCTTGCCGTTCTTGATGCTGATGGTGACACCATAGAGAGGCTCGCCCTTCGAGTCGGTCACGGTGCCAGTCATGGTGCGCTGGGCGGCAGCTTCCACGATGGCCATAAGGAGAACCAAAATGGTTAGTAACAGTTTTCTCATATTAAACTCTTTTCACAATTTTGCGGCAAAAATACAAAAAAAAATGTGGAACGGTGCACATAATCATTATTTTTTTGTAATTTTGTGGCCGAATATACCTAATTAATAACTTAAAAACACTAATTGTATGCAAAAAATTCTACGCTATTCATTAGTCTTTCTAATGGCAATGGTCATGGGGACTGCTTTTGGTCAAGAGGTAACTCTGGATTTTACCCTTGCCGATGCTAACGATTCTAAGGTCAGTGCCTGGGGATTCCCGGCAGGTTCTGCTAACAAGTTAGTTGAGGAGCAATCGTTCACCTATGGCGGCTACACTGTCAAGGTGGCAGGCTCGGCCGGCTACTACTGGCACGACAAAGATCACTACCTACTGTTTGGTAAGCAGGGTGCCACAGTGACCCTGCCCGCCTTCAGCTTCGATGTGGAGCGCATTGATGTTGAGGGCAATTCTGGCGCTTCTGCCAAAACTGTGCAAAACATCTATGTCGGAGAGGAAGCCGTCAGTACCGAAACTGAAGGTGTAACGGGTGTGAACGTTTACAACATTGCAGCCGGCAAGCAGGCCGCAGGCACCATCTACGTCATTAAGGTGAACAGTGCCCACAACGATCAGATTAAGACCATCAAGGTGTGGAAGAAGGGCACGGCTCAGGAAGTGACCGTTCCTGTGGCTGACAACATCGCAGCCTTCACCGCCCTGGGCAATGGCACAGAGGCCGAGTTGAAACTCGACGGTGCCAAGGTTACCTATGTCAGCCCCGACTCGAAGAGCGTCTATGTACGCGATGCTACGGGCGGCATGTGCTTCTACAGCCAGGACGCCTTTGCCGAGGCTACCAACAAGTGGGTGCTGGGCGGCAGTCTGAAGGGCAAGGTAAGCATCCGTAACAACATGACCCAGATGAACATTACCGATGCAGCCGCCCTGACACATACCGAGGGTGCAGAGTATGCACCGGTGGCAGTGACCATGGCCGAGCTGAAGGACCATGTCGGCGACTTGGTTAAACTGACGGAGGATTTCACGGCTACGGATGTTTCGGGCAAGTTCTATAACAATGAGGCCAAGGACGTACAGCTCTACGACAACTTCAAACTGGGCTATACCGTGAATGCTGGCGACGTGCTGAAGAACTTGACAGGCGTTGTTATCATGTATAACACGCAAGTGGAACTGGCTCCCACCGTTGCGCCTTCAACTGATGGTGGTGCCGATGAGCCTATCCTCACGCTGAAAGGTAAGGTGGGAGAAGAAGTGTCGCTGACCTTCGGTGTCTATGAAACCGAGGATACCTATAGCGTTGACTTCGGTGACGGCAACCTGCAGACCAATAAGGTTGGTATTAACAACGCTGGTCCTGTGCAAGAAGACGGAACTACTACTACGGCTACAGTGTTTAAGGGAACCGTTGCCGGCGACGGTACCGTCAAGGTTTATGGTAAAAATGACATTTGGTATTTCCTCGTCTCTGGTGATGCTATGCCCACCACCTTTGACCAGGCCAAGCTGATGAACGTTGTTCAGATGAGCATTACTGGTGCTAACGCTGAGAGCGTTGCGCTTCCCGCTTATGAGAAGTTGACGCAGTTCTCATTCAACAACAGCCCCGTGAAGAAAGTCGATGTGTCAAAGGTGACAACGCTGACAAGAATTGACATTTACAATACAACACAAAGTGCTTATGAGCCTCAGTTGGAGACCATTGACCTCAGCAAGAACGTAGATTTGGAAACAATCGTATTGGGTGGAAATTCCTATAAGAAAGGTGTGCTCAAGGCTCTTGACCTTACCAACAATACCAAGCTGACGCAGATTTCTGCAGAAAACAACAAGATAACTACAGTCACGGGTATTCCTGTGTCAGTAAAGAATATCTATCTTTCCAACAATGAACTGGCAAGCTTGACGTTCCCAGAGTTAACCTCAAAGGGCACTATCCAGATTCAGAACAACAAGTTTACGCTGGCCACATTGCCAACCAAACCGGCAATTACGAGTACAAGTAAGTATACCTATGCTCCCCAGCCTGCTTATCAGGTTGACGAGATGCTTGAGGTGCTTGACCTGAGTTCTCAGCTGACGGCTACGGGCATTCTGACTGAGCCTGCTACAACGACCTACAGCTTTGTTACGGCCAGTGGCACAGCTCTTGTTGAGGGTACCGACTATGAGGTCACCGCACCTGGCAAGTTCAAGTTCTTGAAGGGACAGGACGAGAAGGTACACGGTGTGATGGCTACCACTGCTTTCCCGAAGTTCTCAGGTGCTAATGCTTATGTTACCACCGACTTTGCTATCGGCAAGAGCAATTCTGCCACCTTCGACTTTGAGAATAACAATGGCAATTGGCCTATTGGTGAGGGTGCCGATTATGCCAAGGGTGAACTTAAAGAGGATAATCCTATCACCAAGAGCGGCGTCACGCTGACAGGTATTCAGGGTTCTGCCACAACTGCAGTGCGTTATGCTACTAATGCTTCAAAGGGTAATTGCCTGTGGATTTTCAAGAACAATGCTATCAAACTGTCTGCTCCTGAGGGTATGGACATCGTGAAAGTAGAGGTTACCATGCAGACCGGTTCGTTCGATCTTGATCCCTCTACAGGTGAAGTCGCCGATAACGTATGGACAGGTAAAGCTTCTGAGGTGACCTTTGGTCCTAATGCCAAGGGCACACGCTATGTATATGCCATAAAGGTGACTCTTGAGGAGAATGCCTCAGCAATAAAGTCCATTCAGACTCAGAAGGGTAATGGTAAGATTTACAACCTGCAGGGCGTAGAGGTGGCCCAGCCGCTGAAGGGCCTGTATATCCAGAACGGCAAGAAGGTTCTTGTGAAATAAACAGTCTCTGAATAGTAAATAAAAGCCTCGCCAATCGGTGAGGCTTTTATTGTACTTGGATGAGCACTTGGATTGAGCACTCAGATGAGTGCTTGGACGGCTTGATCAGTGCTTGCTGGCGTTGTCGCGGTATTTGCAGCAACCGGGCAGCTTGTCATACACCTTTTGGTCGGCTTTTGCCGTACCCGTGTCATGACCGGCTGCAACGATGGCCTGCTGTACCTTCTCGGGCGTGGTCTGCTTGTTGTCGTAGACCAGCGAGAGCTGTCCGCTCTGCTTGTTCCAGCGTGCGCTGGTGACACCCTTCACACTCTTGGCAGCCTTCTCGATGCGCTTCTGGCACATGTCGCAGTTGCCCTTCACTTCAAACGTCGTCTTGACGGTCTTGGCCTCGGCAGTGCCCAGCATGAGCACGGCGGCCATCAGTAACATGGTTTTCTTCATAATTTTTTTTATCCCTGTGGCCCCCTCACTTAGGGGGCAAAAGTTATTGATTCATCATGCTCCGCTTGCCGTCGAGCTGGGCGGCAGCGTCGATGGCGAAGACACCGTTGGTGACAATCTCCTCGCCCTCGGCCAGACCGTCGGTCACCACATAGCCATCGGGCAGCGAGGGACCGAGTGTCACCTGACGCAAGAGGAATGTGGGCTGTTGCTCCACGTCGTCCTTGACGTAGACCACGGAGCGGCGACCGGTCCAGAGCACGGCAGACTTGGGGATGATGACACCCTCGTCGGCATATTTCTGCATGGAGGCAGCAACGTTGCCCACCAGCAGCATCTCGGGTTTGAAGCGTCCGCCGCCGTTCGACAGTTCCACACGGACCCCGGCGGTGCGTGTCTGTCCGTTCAGCACGGGGTCGATGAAGGTCACGCGGCCGGTGAACGTCTCGCCGGGCAGCGCCTCAGCCGTGAACTGCACCTGCTGTCCGCGGTGGACAAAGGGCAGGTCGCTCTCGTAGGCCTGGAAGATGGCCCAGACGCGGCTCAGGTTGGCTATCTGCAGCAGGGGCTGGCCTTGACGCACGTAGTCGCCCTGCTCAACCTGCTTCTTGACGACGGTACCGCTGGTGTTAGCCTTCAGTTGCACGTAGGGAGAGGCCTTGTGCGTCTTGGCCACCTCGTCAATCTGCGACTGGGGGATGTTCAGCAGACGCAGCTTCTCGGTAGCGGCATCGATGAGCACCTTCTGTGAGGTGCTGAGGGCCGACACCAGTTCCTGTTCGGCGGTGTACAGTTCGGGCGAGTAGATGACCGCTAAGGTCTGACCCTTGCCTACCTGGTCGCCCACGGCATTGATACAGAGCCGTTCAATGCGCCCGCCGACGTATGCCGACTGTGACTGCTGCTGACGCTGGTCGGGTTCAATCTTGCCGAACAGACGTATCTCCTTGTTGCCTGTGGGAGCACCGACGACGGTGGTCTCCACATTGGCCAGGGCCATTGCCTCGTCGCTGAACATGACGGCATCGGGGTCGATGTCTGAGGTGGGCGTCATACCTTTCTCCATCTTGATAAGATCCATGCCGCACTTGGGGCACTTGCCAGGCTGAGGCTGTTTCACCTGTGGGTCCATGGAGCATGTCCACACGGCATCACCCTCTTCGCCTGTCTCGTCTGCTGCAACCCCGTTGCAGCCGATACACCCCCGTAGCAGCACCCCCAGCAGCAGACCTGCAGCCAGTGTCAGCGCATAACCCGTCCATGTCTTGTTATTGATTTCCATGAGTCATTCCTCCTTTCTCGTCTTTCATTTGTACCGATGCTAATTTCTCGAATTCAGCCACAATCATGTTGTACTGAGCCCTTGCCTCAGCATGGCTGAAGGCGTAGGATAGCTGTTCGCGCTCTGTCTGCAGGATGTCGCTCAGCGTGGTGGTGCCGGTAGCATATTCGCCGGCCATAAGTTGCAGGGTCTTACTGAGGATGTCCATGTCGCGGCGGTAGAGGGTCATCTTGCGCTTCACGTCCTCAGCACGCTGGCCTATGCTGAGCAGCTGCGAGCGCAGCATGTCAGCCCGTCGCAGGTAGCTTTCGTCAGCTGTCTGCTTCATCAGCTCGGCAGCACGCCGCTGGGCCTTGATCTTATGACGGTAGATAGGCAGCGTCACCTTCAGCATGCCCATCCACATGTCGTCACCGTTCATGTCGGGCATGGCCATGGCATCGGTACGTTCCTTGTTGAGCATGTATTGCACACCCACACCCACCATGGGCAGTCCCATGCGGCGGGCTTTCTCGCCTTGCGCCTCATATTGCTCGCCCTGAGCGCGGAGCGACAGCAGGTCGGGCGACCGCCGCTCTATCTCGGCCCACTCCACGATGGGCATCTCTGACAGCACGATAGAGTCGGGGAGAACCAGTGGCGAGGCCGGGTCACGATGCAGCAGCAGGTTGAACTGCTCTTGCTGCAGCTTCAGCAGCGACTCCAGACTCTCTACCTGCTCCTCCAACTTCAGCTGCTCTGCCTGCAGGCGGTACTGGTCGCTCATGCGGGTGCCCTTCATGCCGTTGGTAGAACTTTTGTATTTGTAGACGGCCAGGTCGCCGATGTCCTTGAACAGCCGCAGATGCTCGCGGGTGGTGGCCAGCTTTTCGCGCGTCACCAGCATCTTGTACCACAGCTGCTCCACGTCGTAGGCCAGTTGTATGCCTCCTTCGCGGTAGCGCTGCCAGATTGCTTCTGCCTGCCATGCCTTCTCGTGCTTGGCGGCTTTCATGGCACCGAACCACGGGAACATCTGCATCAGCGATACCGACAACACCTGGCGGCCACCCACCTGCGTCATGGGCTTCGGGTAGAAGTTCAGCGACAGCTCAGGGTCGCCTAATGTACCTGCCGGGCATACGGCCTCCATGGCTGCCTCGTAGGCATGCCAGCGTGCCATCACCTCGGGGTTCTCCCTCAGAGCAGCCTTGATGTAGGTTTGAAGGGAGTCGGTCTGGGCATGGGCAGGCAATAGTATGAGCATAAAAAGCCCACCCAAGCCCTCCCGAAGGGAGGGATGTCTGAATAGCAGATGGCGGAGTATACTAAATAGACTGTTCATAAAATAATCATTTGAATAGATGTGTATCTAAACACCCCTCCCTTCGGGAGGGCTTGGGTGGGCTCTTAGTGCGTTTTCCCTCCACCAGCACTGCAGCACCGGCACCACGAACATGGTCATGGTCTGAATCATCATACCGCCAAAGGTGGGGATAGACATCGGCACCATCACGTCGGCACCCTTGCCCGTCGACGACAGCACCGGCAGCAGGGCAATCAGCGTGGTGGCAGTGGTCATGGCAGCGGGACGTACGCGTTTCTTGCCGGCTTCTACCACAGCCTCGATGATGTCTGTCTTGGTCTGGGGATTGCGGGTGAGGAACGTCTGGTGGATATACGTACCCATCAGCACACCGTCGTCGGTGGCAATGCCGAACAGGGCGATGAAGCCCACCCAGACGGCAACACTCAGGTTGATGGTGCCCATGCCGAAGAGTGTCCGCATGTTGACATCGCAGACGGTGAAGTCCATGAACCACGGCTGTCCGTAGAGCCATATCAGGATGAATCCGCCGGCAAAAGCCACGAAGACGCCCGAGAAGTGGATGAGCGATGCCGTGACCGAACGGAACTGGAAATAGAGGATGAGCAGGATGATCATCAGTGCCACGGGGATGACAATCTGCAACCGCTTGGCGGCATGCTCCTGCTGCTGGTAGGTGCCGGTAAAGGCATAGCTGACACCTTTGGGCAGTACAATCTTGCCCGTTTTTACCTTTTCGTCAAGCACGCGCTTCACCTCGTTTACCACCTCGACCTCTGCCAGTGAGGCTGTCTTGTCAAACGTAATGTAACCCACGAGGAACGTGTTCTCGCTGTTAATCATCGTAGCACCACGGGTGAACTGGATGTCGGCCACCTGGCCCAGTGGTATCTGCGTACCATTCATGGCTGGGATGAGCACCTGTGACAGCACGTCGGGGTCGTCGCGCAGCTCGCGGGCATAGCGCACCCTGATGGGGAACCGCTCGCGGCCCTCCACGGTATTGCCTTCGCTCATGCCGCCAATGGCCGTTGAGAGGATGCTCTGCACGTCGCCAACCTGGATGCCGTAGCGCGACAGTTTCTCGCGGTCGAGCTTGATCTCAATATAGGGAGCACCAGAGGCACGGTCGTAGTAGACCGAGGCACTGTTCACTTCGGGAATCTGGCGCATGACTTTCTCGAACTGCAGGCCCGCCTGCTCTATCGACTCCAGGTCGGGACCGTAGATTTTCAGACCCATCGGTGCCTTCAGTCCTGTGGAGAGCATCACCTGACGGGTGGCGATGGGTTGCAGCTTGGGTGAGCCCGTGACACCGGGGATGCGTGTCACCTCGGCGATTTTCTCCCAGATGTCGTCGGCAGTGCGGATTTCTGGCCGCCACTGACGGTGGTAGCCGTCCTTATACAGCTTGCGGTGTCCGTTCTCGTCGAGTTCGTATTCGGGCTTGTAGTTGATGACCGTCTCATACATCTGAATCGGTGCCGGGTCCAGGGCAGAGTTTACGCGGCCCCATTTGCCCACCACCGACTCCACCTCGGGAATGGCCTTGATACGGCGGTCCAGAATCTTGCAGTAGCGTATGTTCTCGTCGACGCCGGTATGGGGCATTGACGTGGGCATGAGCATGAACGACCCCTCATCGAGTGTCGGCATGAACTCCTGGCCACACTGTCGCCAGATGAGTATGCCGCAGACAAGCGTTGCCAACGGCACCGTCATGAACAGCAGCCGGTGGCTGAGACACCAGCGCAGTATGCGTTCGTAGAAGATGACCAGCAGCCACAGGAGTCCTAAGATGGTGCCCACGATGGCGGCCACAAACAGCACGTTCAGTATGATGCCGTTGTCGGGACCCAGCGGCAGCCATAAATCGCTCAGCAGGTAGACGGCCAGCACCACCACCAGTGCTATCAGCAGGTAGTTGAGGGCTTTACCGGAAATTCTGGAAACTCCAGAAAGCCAGGAAAACCACCCTTTCCCTCTTATTGAGAACACCCAGTAGGCCAGCGTGGGCAGCACGAGGAAGCCCAGCAGCAGTGCCGACAGCAGTGCAAAGGTCTTGGTGAAGGCCAGGGGGTGAAACATCTTCCCCTCCTGGGCCTGCATGGCAAAGACAGGGATGAAGCTGACGACGGTGGTGGCCATGGCTGTCAGGATAGCCGACGACACTTCGGTAACGCCCTCGAATATCACTGCCTCTAACCTCTCACCTCTCACCTCTTCCCTCTCACCTCTCACCTCTAACCTCTCACCTCTCACCTCTAACTTCTTTACAACATTCTCCATCATCACCACCCCTACGTCTACCATCACGCCGATGGCGATGGCGATACCCGACAGGGCGACGATGTTGGCTTCTACGCCCACCATCTTCATGACGATGAAGGTGGCGATGACGGCCAGAGGCAGCATACAGGCTATAACAGCCGATGCGCGGAGGTTGAGCACCAGGATGAGCACCACGATGATGCAGATGAGTACCTCATGGGTAAGAGCCTCTTCCAGGGTGCCGATGGTCTCGCGGATGAGCTGTGTGCGGTCATAGAACGGTACGACCGTGACTTTCGACACCGTGCCGTCCTTCAGCGTCTTCTCGGGCATGCCCTTTTCCATCTCGGCAATCTTGGCCTTGACGTTGTTGATGACCGCCATGGGGTTCGAACCGTAGCGGGCGACAACCACGCCGCCCACGGCCTCCTGCCCCTCCTTGTCGAGTCCGCCGCGGCGGTCGCCGGGGCCAAAGTTGACCTTGGCAATGTCCTTCACGCGGACGGGAACACCGTTACGTGAGGTGATGGCGGCATTCTCCAGGTCTTCCAGCGACTTGATATAGCCTAAGCCGCGAATCAGGTATTCGGCCTTGTTCACCTCCATGGTGCCGGCACCTACGTCGATGTTGGAGTTCTTGACAGCCAGCATCACCTGCATGATATTCACGCCGTGCGAGCGCATAGCCTCAGGGTCGAGGTCTACCTGATACTCCTTGACGTAGCCGCCCACGGAGGCTACTTCTGAGACACCGTCGGCTGCCGACAGTCCGTAGCGCACATAATAATCCTGGATGGTGCGCAGCTCCTGCGGGTCCCAGCCGCCAGTGGGCTTGCCCGTCTTCGGGTCGCGGCCTTCCAGGGTGTACCAGAAGATCTGCCCCAATGCCGTGGCGTCAGGTCCGAGGGTGGGCTGTACGCCGTCGGGCAAGAGTCCTGCTGGCAGCGAGTTCAGCTTTTCCAGGATGCGTGAACGGCTCCAATAGAACTCTACGTCATCGTTGAAGATGATATAGATGAACGACATGCCGAACATCGATGTCGAGCGGATGGTCTTTACCCCGGGAATGCCTAAGAGTGCCGTTGAAAGCGGGTAGGTAATCTGTTCCTGGATGTCCTTTGGCGAGCGCCCCATCCACTCGGTAGCCACTATCTGCTGGTTGTCGCCGATGTCGGGAATGGCATCAACGGCAATGGGGTCGCGTGGCAGCAGGCCATGATGCCAATTAAAGGGAGCCGTTGCCAGCCCCCCTAAAAGTACTGCTATCAGCAGAAACGCAGTGATAATCCTGTTTTCCAGGAAATACCTAATGATTCTGTTGAGCATCTGTCAGAGAATTATTTCTCGCGGTTCTCCTGGTCGATAGCCTTGATCTTCTCACGGACGAGGTTCATGTCGTCCTTCAGTTTCTGCACTTTGCGGTTCATCTCGTCGATGAGCGAGTTGCCTTTCTTCGACGAGACGCTCAGGAAGCCAAGGTTGTTCTCGTAAGTCTGAATCTCCTGCTTCATGGCCTCATACTGGCGGAACAGGCGGGCACGCTCATTGTCTAAGGCGTTCTCGCCGCGCTCGGCCACCTGCTTCAGGTTCTGCTTGAAGTTGTTCAGACGGCGCTTGGCCACCGAGATGTTCAGTTCCTTATAGAGCTTGTCGAGCACGGCATGGTACTCCTCGTACAGCTTGTCCTTCTCGCGGAAGGGTACGTGGCCGATGGCCTGGTATTGGGCTACCAGTTCCTGCACCTTTTCCTGGATATTGTCGCCGGCCTCCTCTGTCACCAGCTTCAGCTGTGCAATGACGTCGCGCTTCTTCTCCAGGTTGGCCTGTTCCTCACCCCGTGTGTCGGCAGTGGCAGCATTGCGGGCCTCAAAGAACTTGTTGCAAGTACCCAAGAACTCCTCCCACAGCTGGTCGCCCAGTTTCTTGGGCACCATGCCGATGGTCTTCCACTCCTTCTGCAGGTTGATGAGCTTATCGCCCGTCGATTTCCAGTCGGTGGAGTCTTGCAGGGCCTTGGCCTTTTCAATGAGGGCACGCTTCTTGTCGGCATTCTCCTTAAAGGTGTCCTTCAGTCCGCGGAAATACTCTGCCTTACGTCCGAAGAAGTCGTCGCAGGCAGCACGGAAACGCTCGAAAATCTTGACGTTCATCTTCTGAGGAGCAAAGCCGATGGTCTTCCACTCGGCCTGCAGCTCAATAATCTGCTTGGTATGACGCTCCCAGTCGCCGCTGCCCTTGTTTTCCTCGGCGGCGATGGCTTCCACCTTCTCACACAACTCGGTCTTCTTCTGCAGGTTCTCCTCCTCACGGGCGCGGATGCCCTCGAAGTGCTGCTGGTGGCGCTTGTTGATAATGGTCGATGCAGCCTTGAAACGGTCCCAGATTTCCTCGCGCAGTTCCTTGCTTACCGGACCTATCTCGCGGTACTCCTGATGCAGCTTCTGCAACTGGTGGAAAGCACTGATGACGTCGGCCTCCTCAGCTAATTTCTCAGCAGCCTCACAGAGTTTGGTCTTCAACTCCAGGTTCTTCTTGAAGTCATATTCCCGAGCCTCGCTGTTCAGCTTCAGCAGGTCGTAGAACTGTTCTACGTAGAGCTGGTAGTTGCGCCATAGCTCGTTGGCCTTCTCTGCCGGCACGGCCTTGATGTCGCGCCATTCCTGCTGCAGGGTCTTGAATTCCTGGAAGGTTTTGTTGGCCTCCTCAGGCGATGTGACCATGGCCTTGATTTTTTCTATAATGTCAAGTTTCTTCTTGAGGTTCTCCTCCTTCTCAGCTTCCTGTTCGCGGAACTGCTGCTGCCGGCGCTCTTTGATAATGCCCATCTCGGCTTTGAAAGCCTCTTCTTCTTCGTCGGGCGTAATCTGATACTCTTCCGGGTCGCCGCCGCCGTCGATATAGGCCTTCAGCTTGGCCTCACGCTCGGCAATGTGCAGTTTGTAGAATGCGGTCTTCAGATAGTCCACTTCGTCCTTCTGAGGAGCTTCTTCGCCATGGGCGATTTCCTTTACACGGTCAAGCACCTCTTTCTTGGTGGCATAGACCTTACGCTGTTCTTCCGGAATTTCCGTTGCTTCAGCCGTTGTTACTACTTCAGGAGCTGTTGCTGCCTGGTTGACTGTTTCTTCACTAATCCCCTTTTCGAGGATGTTTTCTTGAGAGTCCATAATTAACTGCTTTTAGTTACTATATGGTGGGTTCACACGTAATTTAGGCGGTAAAAGTACTTAAAAAAAACGTAACAGCCTAATATTTAACATTTTTTATTATGTCACACCAGTCGCTTATGTCGGAAAATCCACCAACAGACAACGGAAACCAGGGCGGACAGTATCAGCGCAAAGATAAATCCCCATGGTTTTTCCTCGATGCCGTTGACGAGGTTCATGCCGAAGAGCGAGGCTATCAGCGTGGGGAACATCATGATGATGGTGACCGACGTGAGCGTTCGGATGACGGTGTTCATGTTGTTGTTGATAATGCTCTGATAGGTGTCCATCGTCGACTCCAGGATGTCGCTGTAGATGTTGGTGGTCTCGCGGGCCTGTGTCATCTCGATGTTCACGTCCTCAATGAGGTCGGCGTCCAGTTCGTCAATCTGCAGTTTGAACTTCAGTTTCGACAACAGCGTCTCATTGCCTCGGATGGAGGTCTGGAAATAGGTCAGCGAGTCCTGCAGGCGCGAGAGTCCGATGAGGCTCTCGTTGTTCACCTCGCGGTCCAGGTTGCGCTTGGCTTTGTCGATGAGCATGTTGATTTGCTTCAGGCGCTTCAGGTACCATACGGCAGAGGAGAGGAACAGCCGGAAAATCATGTCGACATAATCGGTAAAGCCCTCGCCGCGCTTCTGCTGGAACGAGACGAAGTCAATCATCATGTTTGTCTCATAGTAGCAGACGGTGATGGTGACGTCACGCTTGTGGATGATGCCCAGTGGCACCGTGGTGTAGGGTGTCCTTGACCTGATTTCCTTGACGTAGGGTATGCGGAGGATGATGAGCATCCAGCCGTCGTCATATTCGTAGCGCGCCCTCTCGTCGGTATCGCTGATGTCCGACAGGAAGTAGTCGGGAATCTTAAACTGCTCTTCCAACTGACGCTGATCATCTTCTGTCGGACACGTCACCTGTATCCAACAATTAGGCTGCCACTCTGTGAGCTGGCTCAGCCCGCCTTGGGTGTTCCAGAATGTCTTCATTGTGCTAATCCTTTTTTTCGAGGTACGAGGTACGAGAATAGTTTAGCGGCAAGAGGATTAGCGGTCTTGCCTGCCTGTCCTCCAGCCTTACTTTTTACAAGTTTCCGCCGGGTAATCGTCCATTTTTTTGTTGCTATTTTGGTTTGTCTGGTGCAAAGGTACGAAAAATATTAAAGGTAAAAAAGTAAAAAGGTAAAAAAGTAAAGCATCGAGCCACTTTTTTACCTTTTTACTTTTTTACTTTTTACTCTTTTATTTCACCGGCACGTCTGCCAGCGTCTTCTTCAGCAGCTGCCAGAAAGGTTCGACGGTGGCGATGAGGGCGCGCTCCGTGGTGGTGTGTGGCGACTTCATCGTGGGGCCGAGGCTGACGACGTCCAGATGCGGGTACTTACCCAGGATGACCGAGCACTCCAGACCGGCGTGGTCTACCTGGATGATGCCGTCCTGACCAAACAGTTCCTTATACTCCTTCAGCAGCAGGTGCAGGGCCTCCGACTCGGGATTCGGGTCCCAGCCGCCGTAGCTGCCGGCGGTCTCCACCTTCATGCCTGCCATGGAGAAGCAACTCTCGAGGGTTTTTACGATATAGTCTTTCATGTCCTCGCGACTTGAGCGGGCCAGAATCTTCATGGCAGCCTTGCCGGATTCGATGTCGATGATGGCCAGGTTTGACGAGGTCTCCACCACGTCGGGGTAGGAGGGTATCATGCGGACAACACCGTCGTGGCAGGCATAAATGGCGTTGATGAGGTTGTCCTGAATCTCAACGGGCACCTCCGTCTTAGGCGTCTCCACGTCTTCGGCTATGACCTCAATGCCTAAGGTCTCTATCTGCTTGTACTCATCGCGGAAATCTTCCTGCCAGTCGGCACAGAGCTCTTTCAGAGCCTCTACGTTTTCCTTGGGCAGAGTCAGCACCACCTCGGCCTTGAAGGGAATGGCGTTGCGCATGTTGCCGCCGTGCCAGGAGGCTAAGCGTGCCTCCAGTTCCTCGATGGCCTCACGGACGATGCGCACCATCAGCTTGTTGGCGTTGCCGCGGCCTTCGTGGATTTCCAGACCACTGTGTCCGCCACGCAGTCCTTTGACGGTGATGCGCACGGCAGCGTCGTCGGTATCGGTGTCAGCCTCTTTGTAGTCGAGGGTGGCGGTGACGTCAATGCCTCCGGCCGAGCCGATGACGAACTTGCCCCAGTGCTCGGAGTCGAGGTTCAGCAAGATGTCGCCCTGCAACTCACCCTCAGGCAGGTCGTTGGCACCGTACATGCCCGTCTCCTCATCGGCGGTAATCAGGGCGTCGATGGGGCCGTGCTGCAGGTCTTTGGACTCCATGATGGCCATGATGGAAGCCACGCCCAGACCGTTGTCGGCACCGAGGGTGGTGCCGGTAGCCTTCACCCACTCACCGTCAATCCACGGCTGGATGGGGTCGGTCTCGAAGTTGTGCTGTGACTCGGGCGTCTTCTGCGGTACCATGTCCATGTGTGCCTGCAAGATGATGCCCTTGCGGTTCTCCATGCCTGGCGTGGCGGGCTTGCGCATGACGATGTTGCCGGCGGGGTCTTTGAAGGCCTGAACGCCAGCCTCTGTTCCAAACTGCAGCAGGAACTGCTGGATTTTCTCTAAGTGTCCGCTGGGGCGGGGCACCTGTGTCAGTGCGTAGAAGTTTTTCCAGACGCACTGCGGGTTTAGGTTCTGAATGTCGTTGTTCATAGTTTTTTTGTTTGAGAGGAGAGAGGAGAGAGGAGAGAGGAGAGAGAATACTCCTGCTGCGGCTCGTCTTCACTGTCCTGCAGTTAGTAACAGTTATTTTGTTTGTCAATCAGTGACTTTCTGAGTCCAGACATTATTCTGCCTACTTCTATAGACATGTCTTCTGCTATTTTTAATTCTTCTTCTGTTATATATCCTAATGACTGGGCGATATCCAGCTGGCATGTTACTTCCGTGAGAGAACCGTATGCTATTTCGAGAAAGTGGATTCTTTCCTTGATTGACATTCGCCCCAGTCCCTCGGCAATATTTGAAGGTATAGAAACAGCTGATCTCCTAATTTGGTCGCAGATGGCGTATTGCTCGTATGCAGGAAATTTCCGAACCAAAGAATATACGTAGATGATAAAAGTTTTTGCCTTCTTGTATGCCTCTACTTTTTTGTAAAAGAAATCGTTAGCCATAATACGTTGTTTGATAGAATATAATACAGGAAAAACTAATCTCTCTCCTCTCTCCTCTCTCTGATTCTGGAGTAATCTCTCTCCTCTCTCCTCTCTCCTCTCTCCTCTAAATTTCTCCTCGTAAACAACAGTGCCACCCAAGCGTAGATGCCCAGGGCGACCACCAGCAACGTCTGCACCGTATGGACGATGAGCACGAAGTAGAGAGCCTGCTCGTCCTGTACACCATAGAGAATGAGCATTGTCTTGATGGCGAAATGCCAGGGACCGGCACCGTTTGGGGTGGGCACGATGACGGCGAAGTTGGCCACAACAAACGAAACTAATGCACAGCCGATGCCTAAGTCGGCCGTGAAGTCGAAGCAGAAGAATGTCAGGTAGTAATGCAGAAAATAGCATACCCAGATGCCAATGGAGAGTAGCAGGTAGAGCGGAAGGTTTTTGACGCCACGTAATGACAATACGCCCTCCCAGATGCCACCCAGCGTTGTTTTAACCTTATTATATATAGAGAGGTTTTTCAACAGCAGGTGCAAGAGAATCAGGGCTGCCACGCCACAGATGCCCGTTACCAGCCATCCCGTCAGTGAAAAGCTGCTCAGGATGCGGTCCATTGACGTGCCCGTCTTGCGGAAGAACGTGCCAAAGACGCTCATCTCAATCAGCAGAATCAGTCCGGAGTAGAGCATTACAATCAGTGTGTCGACAGCGCGCTCGGTGACCACCGTCCCTAAGGCTTTCGAGAACGAAACGCCCTCCCACCGTTTCAGCACGCCGCAGCGGGTGAACTCGCCGATGCGGGGGATGACCAGTGAGGCGGCATAGCTCAGGAATACGGCGTTGACGCAGACCGAGGACCTGATATTCTCGTACCTCGTACCTCGTACCTCGTACCTCGACTCAGCATCCTCGTCCCTCGCCCCAAGCGGCTCCAGCGTCTGCTTCCATCGCCAGCCTCGGAAGGCCTGTGCCAGGATGCCGAAGGGAAAAGACAGGAGCATCCACGTCCAGTCCATCTCATGGAGCATGACGTGGCGCACCATCTGAAAGTCGAATCCACGGTACATCCAATAGAGAATAGCTCCGCCGAGGATTAACGGCAGGGCTATTTTCAAGATGTTGTTGCCCGTGTTTTTCCATTCCATGCTGCAAAGATAATGCAAATAGTTCAAAAAACCAAAGTTTGCTTGGTTTTTTGAACTATTTTTATCTAGAGGGAACTTAGCGCGTGTTAAAACGCTACAACTGGCACTACAAATGTTTGGCCATTCCGGAGTGTGATGATGGCATGTTGTCCATCGTCAGTGAAGATTATGTTGAGTAAGGAGTCGTCTCTGCCATTGGAACCGTCTTTACCGTTTTTGCCGTCCGTTCCGTCTTGACCGTCAGCCAGAATGCCTGTACTCTTGTACGTGACACCACCGTCCGTGGAAATCTCCCACATGCGAGTAACGGGGTTAATGCGGACAATGGGCACTGGCAGGGTCATGTTGATGTCGTCCTTGCCGTCCTTGCCATCTGTTCCGTCTTTACCGTCTATGCCGTTGGCACGCATCAGTTTTCCGTCGGCATCGGTCATCCATTGGCCGTTCACTGTCCAATAGTAGAGGCCGTCTGCTGCCTTGGCAATGCCAATGGTGAAGTTTGAGTTAGTACCGTCCTTACCGTCCTTACCGTCAGCAGGAATGTCAGTACTGATGAACGTGACACCGCCGTCAGTAGAGATTTCCCACACGCGGGTTGTCGGGTTGATGCGGACGATGGGGATAGGCAGCGACAGGTTGATGTCGTCCTTACCGTCCTTACCGTCCTTGCCATCAACGCCACCGGCAGGCATGCGGTTTCCGTTCTCATCGGTAATCCATTTGTTGTTTACCGTCCAATACCAAACACCGTCCTCACCCTTCTGCACACTCATGTTAAAATCTTCTGCACTGCCATCCTTGCCGTTTTGACCGTCGGCAAGAATGCCTGTGCTGGTGTACGTGGTTCCACCATCGGTAGAGATTTCCCAGTAGCGGGTTATCGGGTTGATACGGGTCAGGGGTATGGGCAGCGACATGTTGATGTCGTCCTTACCGTCCTTGCCGTCAACACCGTCTTTGCCATCAATACCGCCGGCGCGCATACGGTTGCCGTCGTCATCAAGAATCCATTGGCCGTTTAGAGTCCAGTACCAGACGCCGTCTTCACCCTTGTCAACGCCGATGACGAAGTCGGCAGCACTTCCGTCTTTTCCGTCCTTTCCGTTCGTGCCGTGTCTTAGGGTAAACTCATTGCCGTTGTTGAACCTGATGGTGTAGGTGCCGTTGTTGTTGTTTACGACTCTTGTAATAAAGCCATTGGTGTTAATCGTGTAGAGTATGGTCTGAATTGCCTGTATTTCTCTGTTTTGTATAGGCAGACTGTCCTCCAGAATCTCCACACGACGGCCCAGGCCACGCAGGTCATCGCCGTACTTGTCATTGCACGAGCTGATGCCAGTAGCCATGAAGGCTCCTACTGCTAATATGTGGAATGCTCGTAGTTTCATATTTCTTCCGGATTAGTGGTCTTTAATTGGCATTGGTAATGATAGGTACGTCAAACTGTCCCTGGTTGTTGGGGAATTTGAAACGGGCAACGTAAACGCCATTAACCCACAGGAATTCAACGGACTCGATAACGACGTCGCCATTTTTGCCGTCTTTACCATTGATACCGTCCTTGCCGTCTGCACCATCCTTACCCTTGGCGTATGTGCCGGTGCTAAACCAGGTGTTGCCGCCGTCGTATGTGATTTCCCAGATATAGGTGGTGGGGTTGATGCGTACCTGAGGAGCTACGGCGCGACCGTCCTTGCCGTCAGTGCCGTTCTTACCGTCTTTACCATTAGCGCGTATCATTTCGCCATCGGCCGTTACGACAAACTCACCGTTGACAGCCCAATAGTAATTGCCGTCGGGACCTTGCTTGGCAGAGATTTCAGGAGCCTCTGCGTCCTTGCCGTCTGCGCCATCCTTACCTTGGGCGCTGACGCCTGTGCTAATCCAGGTGTTGCCACCGTCGTAGGACACTTCCCAAACCAGGGTCACGTCGTTGATGCGCACCTGTGGGGCTACGGCTTTTCCGTCCTTACCATCCTTACCATCCTTACCGTTGGCGCGTACCATATTGCCGTCGGGTGTCAGGATAAACGTGCCGTTGATGGTCCAGTAATAGTCACCATCGTCACCCTGCTTCATCGAGATTTCCGGAGCCTCAGCATCCTTGCCGTCAGCACCGTCTTGGCCCTTGGCATACATGCTGGTGCTAATCCAGGTGATACCGCCGTCGTATGACACTTCCCAGAAATAGGTCTGCTCGCTGAGTCGTACCAGTGGTGCAAGGGCAACGCCGTCTTTACCGTCCTTACCGTCAACACCGTCCTTACCGTTTGCACGTACCAGGCTGCCATCGGGAGTCACGATAAACTCTCCATTCAGCGTCCAGTAGAAATAACCGTCAGGACCCTGCAAGATGGAGATGTCGGGCACCTCGGCATCAATGCCGTCGATACCGTCCTGGCCATTGCGGATGAGTACAGCGCCTGCCTTCTTGAACGTAATGATGTAACCTTGGCTGTTGGGAGTGACGTTGGTGATGTAGTCGGCATTCTCCAAAGCGTCGGCAATGATTTGCAGTGCTTCAAGCTGGGTGTTCATTCTCTTAGCCAGCTTCTCCAGTTCTGTTACACGGTAGTCCAGCGCGTTAATCTCGTCCTGATAGTCTGTGCAGGATGAAATGGTGCCTGCCATCAAGGGGACAATGGCCAGCAACAGGAATTTTCTTAATGTTTTCATAACCATATATGTTTTTATATTAATAATCAAATCTTTGAGGTGTGGGGTTGTCCGGGTCATAGACATAGCAGATGCAGACGCGGTTCTCCTCGGGGATGTCGAACGGCTGTACCTTGTCGCCCTTAGCAAAACGGCGGATACGCCAATCAGGTACACCGGCATCCTGCAGGTACTTTGATACGGCCTGCGAACGTTCGATAGACAAACGCATGTTGATGGTGGGGTTACCCGTCTCCTTGTCAGCATAGCCGGACAGGCGGACAAATGCCTTCGGGTGCTCGTCCAAATACTTCAGAAGGCGTGTCAGCTTGTCCATCTGGTTGGCACGGATGATGCTCTGGTTGATGACGAAGTAGATGTTCACGTTGAACGAGATCTTCTCGGCAGGAACGTCCACGAACTGTGCCGGCGGTGCCACGGGCTTTGGCACATCCTCGTAAACCGGCTCGGTACGGCCGTGGCTGTGTCCGATGTTGAACTTGATGCCCAGCAGGGCGTTGAAGTGCCAGTCTTTATTGTCGCGCTTGCCCAACTTCGAGTTGAAGTGGTCGGGCAGCATGTTGGCATTCACCTCAGCACCGATGGAGATCTCGTCGGCTATGCGGTAGTCGTAGCCTATACCGGCTCTCACCACGGGGTTCCAGCGTGAGTCGTTCCACAACTTCTGGAAGGGCTCGGTGTGAGGCACGTAGTCGTACATCGTATAGTACTTCTTCTCATGGTAGGCCTTGTTGGCATCCACGGCGTCATCGTTGTTAAATGAGAGAGCTACACCACCACCGACAAAGGCATAGACGCTGTGCAGACGTTCCGGGTTGCGGCCCAGAATGAGTTGTGTCAGGTCAACCTCGGCCTCAAGGCTGGGCTGGATGAAGTTCCACTTGTATTCTGACTCGGGGTAAGCATAGCGGTTCTTTGCCCACAGACCGCTGACGCTTCCGCGCAGACCGAAAATCTCGTTGAACTTATAGCCCATTGAGATTTGCAGTGCCGGAGAGAGCAACTGTGAGAACTTGGCTTCGCCGATGTCGTAGGCTGCACCACCCTGTGCCTTGATATACCAGTGGGGAACAAAGAATGCGCGTGGCACACTGACCAGTCGCCGTTCTGTTTGGGCTTCTTGCTGCGCGTTAGCAGCAAAAGCCGAACTCACAAAAAGTGTAAGTAAAAATAGCGCTTTTCGCATAGTTTTTTGTTTTATGTACTTATTTTAGTTGCAATTTGCTGCAAATGTATAAAAATGTTCCTTTTGTGAAAACTTTTTAGTTTATTTTTTAGGAATATTTTATAAAACTCACAAAGTTTAACTAAATTTCTCAATTTTTTAATCATTTTGTTGGAATTATTGTGTATCTTTGCGCCTATGAATCAAGTACGACCTAAGAAGAACCTTGGCCAGCATTTTCTTGTTGACCTTGATATAGCGCGCCGCATAGCCGACACTGTTGATAATCCCTACGCCGACCTGCCCGTCCTTGAGGTAGGCCCTGGTATGGGGGTTATGACGCAGTATCTCGTCAAGAAGTCCCGGCCGTTAAAGGTAGTGGAGATAGACCGTGAGTCGGTGGCGTATCTGAAAGAGCATTTCCTTGATTCGAAGTATGAGGTACGGGATACCTCGAAAACCTCACCTCAAGAATCAGACCTGGAGATAATCTCTGGCGACTTCCTCCGAATGGACCTCACCGAGGTATTCGATGGTCAGCCCTTCGTACTCACCGGCAACTATCCCTACGACATCTCGTCGCAGATATTCTTCAAGATGCTCGACAATAAAGACCTTATTCCCTGCTGCACTGGCATGATTCAGCATGAGGTGGCCCTGCGCTTGGCTGCCAAGCCGGGCA
>Ga0310697_10000200_pt1 | contig 86083 bp, 85 predicted proteins | sample 172DNAGHGlowgp2_FD_203883 | JGI IMG/M metagenome (GOLD analysis project Ga0310697, IMG submission 203883) | Sheep rumen microbial communities from Palmerston North, Manawatu-Wanganui, New Zealand - 1728 DNA GHGlow gp2 (v2) (version 2) | ecosystem: Host-associated > Mammals > Digestive system >...
ACGGTGACTGATGAGTTTGGGTGTGTCGGAACAAAGACTAACGTGTTGAAAATCGGCGATGTAAGTAATATTGTGGCAAAAATAATGTCACCTTCGGAATTTCAGTTTTGTCCAAATGTGGAAGTTGTGTTTAAGGCACAACCATCTCCCGATGTTACGGAGTGGAAATGGGTGTTTTCCAAGAAAAACTCCACGATTAGAATAGACACAACGGTTACTACAACTGATATAACCATAATATTCCCTGAATCAGGAAGTTATAGCGTTTTGTATGTGCCGTATAATTATTATTGTCCATCTACAAAATTTGGTTCAAAGGCAGTGACAGTGAAGCCTCCTACTGCAAATTTCACATATTCGCCTACTGCAATTTGTTCATTTCCAAGCACAATGACGTTTGACCCAGCATTGTCGGAAGGCGCGGAATCGTTTGAATGGAATTTTGGCGATGGTACAAGATTGAAAGTGGAACCGAATGGCATTGAAGGACATTGGAAAGTGACGGATTTGAGTACCAGCACGGTGATAGAAGCTGATGCGGAAACAAACATTGTGACGCACGAATTTACAACGCCTGACACGTATAGCGTAACGCTTACCACATACAATGGTACTTGCGAGGATGCAATTACAATTCCGTTGAACACATCGGGAATTACAATTGCGATGGAACAAAATGTTACAGAAATTTGTCAGGGTGAGTCGGTGCAGTTCACCGATGCAAGTTTGTTGGAATCGGGGGCAGGAACAGTGGCAAGACGCACGTGGACATTTAATGACGGAACAGAGGCAGAAATGGTTGATACCGATGTGATTACACATACGTTTGAGAATGCGGGGACATACAATGTTGAACTAAAAATTGTCTCTTCAACGGGGTGTGAAAAATCCGAAGTGATTTCCAATGTCGTTCGGGTGTATTCCAATCCGACCATCCAATCATTTTCGGCTGATAAAACAACTGGATGCGCCGATTTGTCAGTGCAATTTTCGGCAACTGCGCAAGCTGAAGGCTCGTTGAAAATTGACAAATATATTTGGTCGTATGATGATGGAAGGGTTGATACAACCAAGGCGAACGAATCGCCTGCACACACGTATAAAAAAGGCTCGTATAGCCCGTCATTAGAAGTGGTCGATAAACTCGGCTGTTCTTCAAAATCAGAACCAATTGCCATAACAGTGACATTCCCGACGGCTGATTTTTCAATTCCTGAGGCTATCTGTCATTATGATGAGTTACAGGCTGAAAATCAATCAGATGGGGAAGGTTTGAACTATGTGTGGACGTGGGGCGACGGCAACCAATCCACAACTGCTTCGCATAAGTATTCGGTGAACGAAGCCTCTGAATTTACTGTGAAACTTACGGCAACCGACAAGAATAATTGCGTTGACAATATAAAGAAAACCATTGTGTTGCGTTATCCACAAGCGGATTTTGTAGCGGTTGATAATAAAACTATGTTTGATTGTCCACCAGCAAAAGTTATTTTTAAAAATCATTCGATAGCCAAACATGCAACATATTTATGGAATTTTGGAGAAAATTCATCCACGTTGCAATCCATTCCAGATTCTGCCTTGTGGCAATATCAAAACGTTGGTTCATACGATGTTACGTTGATTGCAAAAGATAATATTGGTTGTTCTGATACAATTAGTCGAACGCAATATATTACTGTAAATGGACCTGTCGGTCATTTTAATGTAGAACCTGAAAATGGCTGCACATACACAACCATATCAATGCAAGCAGTTGACACAAAAGATGTTATGCGATATTCATGGGTGTTTGGCGATGGACAATTCCAAAACACAACCACCGACAATGTCGATTATGTATATGACGAAGGCAATGTTTATACGCCATCGCTGACAATTATTGATGCAAATGGTTGCGAAATACCAATGGTTGGCAATTCGGTGACAATTTATGGTGTAACTCCTGACTTCAAAGGTGATACATTGTTATGCGACGAAGAAATTCTGCACCTTACGGATGTATCTGTTGCAAATCCAAAACCAATTGATTCGTGGACGTGGACTATCAAAAATAAGAATTATACGGAGTATGTCAACACACAGAATATTTCGCAAACAGTTCAACCTGGCACATACGATATTATTTTGCAGACTGAAGTTGACGCTTGTGTGTATTCCGTAACAAAACAGAATTTTGTGCAAATTCAGGCAAAACCAACTGTATCAATTATTTCCGATGATGATGATATGGAAATTTGCGACCTTACTTCGCTCAATCTGACGGCAAACATTCTGTCTGGCGATGATGGAAATGGTCCGTTCCCAGCCCAAGGAACATGGTCGGGAAATGGAGTAGTTGCTGATACAGAAGACGTTAAATCAGCAACTTATACGGCAAACGGATTTGATGACAATACAATCACCTATAATTTTGTAAGCACGTATGGTTGCCAAATGGAATCGCCTGAATCAATCCAAATCACGGTTCACGGCATTCCTGAAACGCTCAATAACATTTCGAAAGAATATTGTTTAGGCGACGAATCGGCTTCGTATGATTTGCGGAATTTGTTGGCTCATATAACTGGAAAATTGACTTGGTACGATTCGGGAAATAATAGTTTGCCAACCGCACCAACGCCATCAACCGCAGCTGCCGGCACACAAATCTATTACGTGACACAATCCGCCAACGATTGCGAAAGCGACAAGGCAACAGCAACAGTTACGGTTTTTGCGTTGCCAAATCCCGAAATTACCGCAAGCAACGATTCTGTTTGTCAAGGAACGGAAATTGCTCTGGGGTTGCAAAACGATTATGTGTCGCAAGTGTGGAGTTGTGCGCCAAACAATTATCTGACAGCGACCGATGAAAAAAATCCAAAATTGATGGCTAACGCCGAAGCTAATACCTATGTGATAGGCGTAAAAGTCACCGACGAACATGGCTGCGAAAACAGTGAGGAATCCCAGAAAAGTTTTACCGTATTGGAAATCCCGTCCATTCAGTTTGATATGGACAAAAATGCGGTTGAAATCTTCGAAGATATTTCGTTTATAAATCGCATAGACACAACGGCTTACGATAAACCAATCACATGGAGTTGGACGATTGGCGAACAATATAGCGGTACCGACTATTCGTTTCCATACGTGTTTGCGGAAGACGGAACATACGATATCACACTGACAGGATACATCTATGAGGCGTGCAAGGATTCGCTCACAAAATCATTGCTTGTGCTGCCAACAGTCCGCATTCCAAACGTGTTCACGCCCAATGGCGACGGCATAAACGACATCTTTTTCGATGGAATGCCCGAAACCGAACTCATAATCATCAATCGATGGGGACAAGAATTATACAAGGGACTTGGCGGCTGGGATGGCACGTACAATGGCAAGGAAATGAGCGCAGGAACGTATTTTTATATGATAACATTGCCCAATGGAAAGACCTTTAATGGTCCATTGATGTTGATTAGAAATTAAGTCTGAATGAAACGTTTGGTTTACATATTGTTCTTCTGTTTAATAGCATTCTCGGCGCTTTCCCAATCAAAGTTCCAAAAGAAAGGGGATAAGGCGTACAAGGAGAATCTATACGCCACGGCGCGCGAATACTACGAAAAAACATTGGCTGAGGCCCGCAGCGAGGGTGACAATATGCTGGCCTCGTATGCAAGTTTCAAAATAGCGGAATGTTATTATCGGGCAAACAACTACGAGCGGGCAATTCCGTTCTATCAAACCGCCGATGCACTGAATTACCGTGATTCAAGTCAAGTTTTTTACAGACACTATGGTGAAATGTTAATGATGCTTGGTGATTATCATCAAGCCCGCGAGATGTTTAAGCGGCAACTGAAACTGAACACCGCCGATGAAACAATCCGCTCGTACATTAAGGCCTGCACGTTCGCCGATACTGCCAAAACTAAGGAATCCATCTATGATATAATCAACGCGCAGCAAATCAACACGCGCAACAGCGATTTTGCCACAACGCCGTTCCGCAACAAAATCGTATTCACCACATCACGCTTTGGTTCCGATAGTCTTGTGTATTCCTACACGGGAGAAGGTTTTGAGGATTTGTATGAAACGTATTACAATATTGACCAAAATTCATGGGCACCACCAACGAAATTGCAGGGAGGCATCAATTCTTCGTATAACGAAGGTTCTTTCACATTTGACACTCACAACGGAATGGCGTATTTTATGCAATGTAACGGCAAAAATGGCGCGGAGAAAAACTGTAATATATTTTGTTCAAAATATAACGAATCGAAAAACTCGTGGGGAAAGCAAGAACCATTCAAATACCAGTCAAATGATTATAGTTCGGGACACCCAGCAATTTCACCTGATGGATTAACGCTGTATTTTGTGTCGAATAATCCAGCGGGAATGGGCGGAACCGACATTTGGTTTTGCAAACTTGATACTGTTACGTTTGAATGGGGAGAACCGCAAAATGCAGGAAGTCAAATAAATACGCCGGGAAATGAAATGTTTCCATACGTTTCTAACAATGACGGCTTGTATTTTTCGTCGAACGGACGGCAAGGCTATGGCGGTTTGGATATTTATTATGCTCCGAAAGTTGGAGAAAACTTCTCGCAACCAATCAATCTCCGCCCTCCGTTTAATTCCAGCGCCGACGACTTTAGCCTAATGTATTTGGAGGAAAATTGTGGCGTATTTTCGTCAAATAGAATTGGTGGCGTGGGAAGCGACGATATTTACTTATTTAAGTTGAAAGATGTGAATATTGAAGTGGTGGGACGAGTGTTGTCGTTCTCAAAACCGGTCGCTAATGCAATTGTGATAATAAAAAACGTTGAAACAGAGGCTGTTGACACTCTCGTGACCGATTCGTCCGGCGTGTATCATTATCCGGCAATGGAAAAAGATAAGCAGTATAAAATTTTCGCCTACAAAGACGATTATCTTATTCCAACAGGAAAACTGATTAATACCCAAGGTGTTACAAAATCCATCATAATGGATTCCAAACACGGTTTTGAAATGGATTTTGATATGCGTAAAATTGAACAAAATAAAGAATACGAAATTCACGACATTTATTACGATGTTGACAAATACGAATTTCGACCAGAATATCTCGATGAACTTGAAAATTTAGTATCGTTGCTCAACAATAATCCCGAAATCTGCATTCAAGTAAATTCCCACACCGATGAACGGGCTTCGGACATCTACAATTTGATTTTGTCGAACAACCGAGCGAAGGCGGTGGTTGATTTCCTCAATTCCAGAGGCGTTGATATGAACCGGCTTACGTGGAAGGGCTGGGGGGAAACGAGTCCAATTTATCCGAATGCAGTCACGGATGAGGAACATCAGGCAAATCGACGGACAACTTTCACTATTATTAATTTCGAACAACTTCAGTTGGCTAAAAAGGCAGAGGAACACAATGAAACAGTTCGAAAGGTAGAACGTGCGGGAAAACAGGAGCCAAAGGAGAATGGTTTGTATTTCCGTGTGCAAATTGCCGCTATGACCAACAAAAACAACACATTGTTTAAAAAAGTGAATAAAAATATGCCAGGCGTTCCTACATATTGTTCAAAGGATTCTGACGGCTTGTATAAATACACGGTTGGAATGTTTACCACATTTCAGGAGGCTTCGTTTATGAAAGATGAAATCGACAATTTAGGTTACAATTCGTTCATTGTTGCATACGAAAATGGTAACCGACTGCCAATCAATGAAGTAATACAATTACAACTAAAAGAGAAAAAATAACGTGAAACGCATAACTCGAAATATTATTTTGATTTTCTGCATCTTATGGGGCACTTCACTCTATGCGCAAAACGATATTGGCATCAGTAATTATATGTTCGACGAAATTAGCTACAATCCATCGTTTACGGGCGAGGGGGAAACCTTCCGCGCTTCGTTGCTTGCACGCAAACAATGGCTTGGAATGGAAGGCTCGCCGCTGTTCCAGACGCTGAGCGTTGACGGAAAAACGAAAAATATTGGTGGCTTGGGATTGCACGTAGTGAACGATAAGATCGGTTTTGAAAACCAAATCACGGCAACAGTGAATTATTCGTATGGCGTAAATATTGGCAAAAAATCACGGCTGACGCTTGGTTTCGCTGGCGGTTTCATCAACCGTGCAATCGACGAAGATGAATTTGTGTTCCAAAATCAAACGGTAAGTGACCCCGAAATCGGAACGGAAAACAGCTATATGATTCCAACTCTCAATGTTGGGTTGAATCTTATGATTCACGAAGTAGTGACAATAGGAGTATCATCCACTCACGTTACAAACAATTCGTTGATAATCAATAATATGCCACGACATTTTTACGGTTATGCACAATGCCGCATCAATCAAAATGGCAAGGTGATGATTGTACCTACTGCTTTGATGAAGTATGGAAGCGATATGGTGCAAATCGAGGCCAACACGAATTTTTATTTATTCAATACGTGTTGGTTGGGGGCGTCGTACCGCTCAAAAGAGGCTGTGGTTGCGCTTGCTGGAATTATTTTGAAAAACAGGATTTTTATTGGCTACTCGTATGACTACAATATTGGCGACAAAAGCCGCTATTCGTCGGGATGCCACGAAATATTCTTGTCGTGGAGAATGCGGAAGGATCCTCGTCAAAAAGGTTTCTACCAAAGCACACGACTGTTTAACTAATTATTTAATTATGGGTTGTTATATAATTAAAAATCAAAAGGTTGCTATTGGTGATAGCTTATTCTTAAAAGGGGAGAAGGCACTGATAGCGCAGGACAATATTGCCAAACATACTATCATTTTTTTGTACGAAGACACTGCTACAGACCAACGAACCAGAACATCTATCCAAGTTGCTGTAGATAAACATATAGAACCAGGCGACTTTGGTGCATTTGCAAACCATTCCTGCGAACCAAATACGCAAATTATTGCCAATTACGATGAGGAACGAAATGTGGCACAAATACTTATGCTTTCCATAAAACCTATACGCAAAGGCGAGGAAATCACATTCGACTATGCCACAACGGAAACAACCGTGACAAGCGGTTTGTTGAATAAAGCATGTTTGTGCGGCTCAAAAAATTGCCGTGGAAAAATCACGGGTTTCAATGAATTGTCCGCGCCTCATCAAATGGAACTTCTTGCAAACGAATTAACCGCAAATTATTTGCAATTAACGGAATAATAGAATTATGCAAAATATCCAATTACCATCAAAATCGTTGGAACTTGCTGTTAATGAAATCAGTAAGTTGCCTGGAATTGGCAAAAAAAATGCGTTGCGTCTTGCTTTATATATTTTGCGTCAAGATGATTCGTTTGCAAAAAATTTGAGTGAATCCATCTATCGTTTGAAAACCGAGGTGCGTTTCTGTAAAAAATGCCATACCATTTCCGATAATGAAATTTGTGACATTTGCGCCAATCCGTCGCGCGACAATTCTATAGTGTGCGTGGTTGAAAATGTAAAAGACGTGTTGTTGATAGAGCGGACAAATCAATACAAAGGACTGTATCACGTGTTAGGAGGCGTTATTTCGCCCATAGAAGGCATTTCTCCGATGGATTTGAATATTTCGTCGTTTATGGAACGAATTGCCACAGGCGAAATAAAAGAAGTGATTTTCGCGCTTCCTGTGACAACTGAAGGTGATACCACTAGTTTTTACATTTTCAAGAAGTTACAGGAATTCCCGTCTGTGAAAATCAGTATGTTGGCTCGGGGCGTTTCGGTGGGCGACGAACTTGAATATACCGACGAAGTCACGTTGGCGCGCTCTTTACAAAACAGAGTGGTTTATTCTGTTAATTTGTAAAATAAATTCACCACACCGTGCCGAAGAATTACTTCGCCGTTCGGCAGATTCACTTGTATTTTGTATTGATACGTGCCAGTGGGGGCTATTTGACCTTTAATTGTGCCGTCCCAACCAACATTAATGTCATCGCTGGAGAACACGCAACCTCCAAAACGGTTGAAAATCTCCATTTTGTATTCGCCAGCTAAAAAGGCGTATTTTGGTTTGAATATCCTGTTTTCCTCAATGTCGCTATATGGGTTTATTGCGTTCGGTATCAGTAATTTATATTGCTTATCTACACAAGCTCTATACATAAACGATGAAACTCCATCAGGATAAATTGTTTCAATTCTGTAACACAGCGAAACGCAGTTGTTACGGATGTCGGAAATATCATCTTCGTATGTCACATCATTCGTTGTGGCAATAATTTGCTCGGAACCATTGTTGATGGAACGCCAAATGCGGTAATGCAACACATTTTCACCTTGCTCGTTCCATTGAAGAACATTTATTCTACCATCATCATAATCAAACACTTGCAGTAAAGATGGATGGGCTTGAGAACGCAACAGAAGGCTGTCGCAGTTGTTGTAAACGGAAATTTGATAGGAAACGTCGGGAACGCTTTCAAATGCGTTTTTATCGGTATAAATGAGTTTGCCTGAACTTTCCGAAGACAATGTAATAGTATCAATCTCAATAAATTCACTTGTGTTGCCAATTGCCTTTGATAGAATATACGTGCGAAAATCCGACGAGACATCACAAAGGCACGTTAGTGTAATGTCTTGTTTTTCAATATCTAACGATTCAATCTTTAAGTATTCCGGCAATTTGTAGGCTTTTTGTGAAACCTCGCACATACATGAAGTAGATGTTTGTTTTTTTCCACGGCAGTCAGTGAATGTGGCACGGACAAAGAAACTTCTGTCTTTGGTTTCGTTGAGTTCAAGCAGGCAGGTCGTTTCGTCCGCATTGCATTCTTTTACAACGGTTTCGGTGCCATTACTTGATTCAATGATTTCATATTTTTCAACGGCAATTTCGAACCCATAATAGCCTGTCCACGATATTTTTATCATCGAAGGACATGAAGTGGTTTTTGCCGACGCAATCATAGTGGTGTGGTATTCTCGCAACGATGTACTATTGGAGCCATTTTCAGAATAGGCGTCAACCGCCAATGTGATTGGCTTTTCATTTGCGTCGAAGGTGAACTGCGTAACCGTATCTGTCTTAAACACAAAGGTTTTATCGTCGTTTCCGGGAATGTCAACTATGCCATTTCCTTTAACCAAAGTGGATTTTTCATAAATGTACAAAATTCGGGTAAATTTAATATTCGCCGACTCACTTTTGTACCAACTCACGGTGACTTCGTTCGTGTAGGGATTCACGGAAACGTAGGATATATCGGTAGGGTCAATGTCGTCGGCAAGGCAATTTGGCGCAAGGCAGAATAGGACTGTTACGCACATCAATGCTGAAACAATGTGTTTTTGTATATTATCCGACCACAACCTCATACATAGAGTTTTCGTTGAAATAATCGTTCGCAAGTTGTTGTAATTCTTTTGCTTGTATCTTTTTTACACGACTCCAAAATTGTTGGTAATATTTATAAAAATCAATATTGTAGTCGAACGTGTTCCGTAACATTTCGCTGGTTGCCAGCGCACCGTCAAAATTGCGGACAATCGTCGATAACATATACGTTTTCACCATATCCAACTCATCTTGCGGAATCTGTTCTGTACGTAAACGTTTGATTTCGTGATATATTGCATCCAAAGCAGGTTGAACGACTTCTTTTCCTACTCGTGTGGTGATGATGAAATAGCCACTTTTTTCGTAGGAAATGATGCCTGAACCTATACCATAGGTATAACCCTTGTCTTCACGGACATTGCTCATCAAACGCGAGCCGAAGTAGCCACCTAACACCGTGTTAAGCACTTGAAGCGGCACAAAATCCTTGTGGGTACGGTTTACCAAAATTTTTCCAATGTTGATTGACGACTGAACGGCATTTTCTTTTTCAATAAAATGTTTGTGTTCGCTATCGCTAACTATTTGATATTCATTTTTATTGATACCATTATTTGAAGTGTTTATTGGAAGTTCCGACAAATAGTGGATAATATTTTTCACCTCGCTTGACTTTAGGTTTCCACACAATACAATCTTCAGATTTTCAGCCACATAGTTGTTGGTATGAAACAGAACGATGTCATTTCTTGTTATTGTGGAAAAATCATCAATGTGGCAGGAACGGCCGTAGGGATGTTCGCCACCAAATAAAACTTGTGCGAGTTTCTTTTGGGAAAGCACTTCAACGCGCTCAATATCAATCTTGTAGCGTTCCTTTCGTTTTGATAGGTGAGTGGCAAATTTATCTTCGGGGAACGATGGGTGGAGTATAAAATCGGTAACGATTTTCACCGATTCCGCCAAATGTTTCTCAAGGCTGCACAGGCTTATCACAGCTTTGTCCTTTGTGGTGCTGCATGAAAGATACGAGCCAAGAAAATCGAGCCGTTCGGCAATTGATTCGGCTGTCTGTGTCAGCGAACCTTCCTGAAGCATGGAAAGTGTTGACAATGAAGCCAATGCTTGGCTTGCATAGTAATCGCCTGCATTGAACACGAAGTCGATTTTCACAATTTCTTGGTCTTGAATCGGCAGCAAATACATCGGAAATCCCGCTTTGGAATATATCACATCGGGCTTTGAAATCGACAGCTTTTTCAGCAGTTTATATTCAGGTTCTTTATTTCTTCGTAGTTTCCGCATAATCACTGTTTTGCTAAATAATAGACGGTTGAATCGTTCTTTTCGTCAAATAATTTGTCTGACACGCGTTTTACATCAACGAGCGACACTTCCGCATATTTTTTCAGACGATTGTTGGCAAGATTCACATCTCCCAAATTCGCATAATAGGCAAGGGTTTTTGCTTTGGAAAGAACATCAATCTCATCAAGCACCGCTGAACTTTCAAATTTGTTTTTAACTTTTTGCAATTCGTAGTCAAACACAAATCCTTCTTTGATTTTTTGTATTTCGGAATAAATTGCTTTTTCGGCTGATTCCATTGATACAGAAGGATTTAGGTTTCCTGTGATGATGAACAATCCTGGGTCGATTTCGCCTGTGATGTAGGCATGGATTTCACTGAAAAGTTTCTGTTTTTCCACTAAATTTTGGTACAACCGTGCTGATTTTCCGTTTGAAAGTATGTCGGAAATCAAATCGGTGGCGTAAAAGTCCTGATTTGCCTGTCCGCACATGTGGAATGCCTTGAATAAACATGATGCAGGTACGTTGCGCTCAACTGTGAGTGTACGTTTTTCTGTCTGTTCGGGTTCCTGCGGAAGATTGCGCGGTGTGATGTCACGGCGGGGAATGTCGCCGAACCATTTCTTTGCCAAATGTTTCACCGTCCGCAATGATACATTTCCCGAAATGGAAATAACCGCATTATTCGGAGCATAATGGCTGTAAAAGAACGATTTTACATCCTGCATGGTGGCGTTCTCTATGTGGCTGAGTTCCTTGCCAATTGTTGCCCACTGATAGGGGTGAACCGTGTAGGCGAGCGGTCGGGCAAGTAGCCACAAATCTCCGTAGGGACGGTTTAAGTAACGTTGCTTAAATTCCTCACACACAACGTTTTTTTGCACATCTAAACTTTTTTGTGAGAATGCCAATTCCAACATTCTATCCGATTCAAGCCAAAATGCCGTTTCAAGATTATTTGACGGAATTGTGATATAATAATTTGTAATGTCGGTGGTGGTGAACGCATTGTTTTCGCCGCCAACTTTTTGTAACGGCGTATCGAACGACGGAATGTGTTTTGACCCGCCAAACATCAGATGCTCAAATAGATGTGCAAATCCCGTCTGTTCAGGATTCTCGTCCCGCGAACCAACGTTATAGAGCGTGTTAACAGCGACAAACGGCGTTGTTTTGTCAATATTCACAATGAACCGAAGCCCATTTTTCAGTTCAAATTCTTCGAATTGTATCATCTACTAACGAATTAGTATTCAAAAGTATAAAAAAGCAATGAGCCAAAGCGAGAATTTTATGGTAACTTATTCACAAGTTGTTATTAGTTAGGAGTTGTTGGTTATGGGTTATGGGTTATGAGTTATGAATTATGAATTATGCATTGTGCATTATGAATTGTGCATTCTCAATTAAACTTTTGTTATTCCTTCAGCATCGGGTTGTACATCATAATAGCGTTGTTTTCGCTCACAAGTTCCTCGGTGGTTTCGCCTGTCGCAATGGTTGTGACACGTCGGTAAATTCGGTTGTGGCGAGTGTAGCCGCCCCACCATTGTTGTTCAAAACGTTGGTCGGTCTCATATACCTCGTATTCTTTGTCTGCCGGAATAGTGGCACAAAGCGTACCTCGTAGATATTCCTCGTCGAGCCAAAGGTTGATTTTGAAAGTGATATCGGTGTTGTTTTCCAACTGAAGGTCTATATAATTGTAGGCGAGTGTGGCACCGCAGGCGAACGGTATGGTTCGGTTCACGTCGGGAAACACGTCGAAACTGTGACGCCAGCGTTCTTTCACGGTAAGAGGAGAGTGCAACGCCATCCAATATATGAGATTTCCGAGTTGGCATAATCCTCCACCTATCCCCGTTGAAACCTTTCCGTTGTGAATCATCATCCCTGTTTTGTATCCTTTGCGTTTGGTGGGACGACCGACCATTCGCCAAATGGAAAACGTCTCGTCCGGTTTGATGACCACGCCGTTTATTTTTGCCACTGCCAGATTCAGATTCGTTATCTTGTTGTATTGCAGATACATATCCACGTCCTTCAACTTTCGCAAAAGGGTAGATTTGTGTTCAATCCAAACATTCGGCACTGAGGTTGTATGGTCGATTTTTGAGAAATTTGTACCGGAAAAATGCCATTTCAAAAACCGTTTGGCAATATAGAACTCCCGTCCGAAAAATCGTCGCACGGCACTTCTTTTGATAGGTTTTTCAACAAAATGAATCATTCGTTTGGGCATTTTATCCATCAATTATTGTGAACATATCGGCATAATATACTATTTGTCCATCGTTTTCCATCCAAAATCCGCCGCATTCGGGACAGTAGTCGGAAAGCTCAGGAGCATTACGGTTGGGAACGGTCATTCGGTAGCCGCACAGAGAGCATTCGGCAATGATAGGCGTGTCCTCTTTTGTTTCAACTATCGTTTTCTTTGTTTTTTCCTTTGATGTTGAAAGGGTAGATGCTTCACGGGCGGCGACAGCCCTGCGATTTACACGAATAAGCATCGGCTTTTTTTTCTTATTTTGTGTCAATAATGGATGCATTTCAACCGCACGTCGCACCTGTGACAACGAAACAGCACATTTTGTTCCATTACTTGTCACCATTTTTCGTTCATTCACGTTTTGGCATATTTCCGCTATAGTTAATCCGTTTGGGGATTCACTAACAACAATGTATATTGCATCGGATAGACGCATTTTTATTTGGAAAATTAAGTTTACGAATATACTAAATTTTCCAAATTTACTTTTGGCGTGATGCGAAAATCAATATTTGGGTAGGTCAAATTTAGGGCAAAACAGTTATCGATGTTCCCAATGGCTTGAGATTTCGCATACAAGCGATTGGTCGGTTGCCTTACGGATGTCGCACGAAAGACAGGTTTCGCCGTATTCCTGCAATGTGGCGATGAGTTTGTCGCCCAAGAATGTTTCTTGTGCATATTTTATATGAAAATTCACAAGGTTGTGGCTTTCAATAAAATGCGACGGAACAAGCGAAACAACTAATCGCACATAGTTTTGGTTATTGGTGTGCCCGTTGAAATCAATTTCCACAGGCGAAACATTGTGGCTGATGGTGTTGAGTTCCGTCGTGCCTTTCTCCATACGGATTTTAGTATGACGAATTGCGTCGTGTTCATCGTGCAGTTTCACCAAATTTTCGAGATTGTGGCAAGGGTATGGCTTACGGGTTTGCACATCAACCAACAGCCAGGTGCTTGTGCCTTTCGCAAAGACCACGTTTTTGTCGTCTTTCATTGTGAAATCCACAAAAACCTTGATAGGCGAAAGTTCCGAAATCCAAACCTCCACACGTATGTTTTCAGACCAGAGCGGCTTTCTTTCTTGTAACGAAGCATAAAACTCCATAATCATCCATATTAGATTCTGTTTTTTTATGTCGAACGGAGCCACGTGCCCAGTCGCCAAAAAACGTGAAATCGTGTCTTGGAAATAACAGAGTATCGCATTGATTGTGAGCGTGTAATTCGTGTCGATATCGCCCAAAGTGATAGGGTATGAATAGGAATATGTCTGCATATTTGAATTTTTTACAAAAATAGCCGTTAAGGTAATAGCAATCAACGCCGTTTATTATACCTTTTTGCCTAAAAGTTATTATTTTAATTCATTTCTACCTGAAAAAATCTACTTTTTGTATTTTTGCGGTATGCAGTCATTAACAGTAAAACAGATTCGAGAACGGTTTCCGAAATCTCCGTCGTTGCACTACGGTGATGATTTTTTACTAATTGAGATTTCGTACCCAGCCAGTGCGGGCTTGTTCGACATTTATCCGTGCAAGTTCAAGGGGGCGACCTGTATTTATTGTCTCGAAGGAGAATTTAACTTATCTGTTGGGCTGGAGGAATACGATTTTCATAAAGATTGTTTTGCGGTGAGTGTTCCCGGCGACATTGTGACATTTTCGCAAAAGGAAGGGCAGAAGCGATGTAGAATCCGCATTTTGGCTATTTCCGACGAATTGCTGAAAGAAATGGAATTCGACATTTCAAAGGCAAACGTGCTTTTCCGTTACCGAATGGTGAAGGCGAATCTGCAATATCAGATTTTGATACACAATTTCAGGAATTTGTTCCGTTCCACAATTCTCTCGCCACACGACGAGACAAAGGAAAGTCTTGCCTATTTGTTGCGTTCAATGTACATTGAGCTCACCCATATTTGGGAAAGTCTTGCTTCCGCGCCACGGCAGTCGTTTCCCAAACATAAACTGACGGAATTGTTTGTCTCCCTTGTCGCAAAACATCACGTAACGCACAGAGATGTAGCGTTTTACGCCTCGCAACTGGGCGTTACACCCAAATATTTGTCGGTGGCGGTGAAAAAGGCGAGCGGCCGCACGGCAGTGGAGTGGATTACCTCGTATGTGATTCTCGAATCAAAATTCTATTTGCGACACACCAATTCCCATATAAAAGAAATTGCCTACGCCTTGCAATTCCAGAATCAGATGGATTTTTACCGCTATTTTACGCGACACACAGGAATGTCGCCGTCGGAATATCGTGAGAGAAATCAATAGGGGAGATAATCCCCAAAATCATATAAACTTTGAGGAACTAAATCCCCAAAGTTGTATGGATTTTGAGGAATAATGACAGTATAAAAATGTGTAATGACTCTATTATCTTATTGATACAGAAACACTTTTGTCAAGAACTTGACGAATGAAGGCATTTATTGTAATGCCAGCATCCCGTGCCATTGCCGCTATGCGAGTGTGCGTTTCGGGTGAAATTCTAACATTGAGTGTGCCTGTATAACTTTTACGTGGTTGTATGCCGTTTGCTTCGCACGTGGCAATATAATCGTTGATTGCACCGATAAAATCTTTTTTTAGTTCTGCAACCGTTTCCCCTTCGTATGTGATTTCCGTGTCATTCGGAAGGTCGAGTACCTTTCCGTACAGACAGTTGTCTTCCTCGCTGATTTCAACGCTTCCGACATATCCTTTGTAGTGCAATGTTTTCATATCAAATTATTTTTTGTTAAGAAATCCAACACTTGTTTCATTACATATCCTTTTACAATGCTTTCCGGATGTGGTTTGTGAGCGGTGTATGTACTTTCACCTTTTATAAAAACAACTCTTGAACCACTCGTTTTCCCTTTGTTGTCTATTTCGTAGCCAAAGCCAGAGAATAGACGGACAAGTTCGTCCCACGTGAAATCCTTTGGCTGTGACTTAAACCGTTGAATAAGTTTTTCCCTTGTTCCCATTTTGTTACTTTTTCATATGCAAATGTAACTATATTTTAGTTACAAAACAAGTGTTTTCATAAAAAAGGCCGCCTCTCGGCAGCCTCAATCTAAAATTATGAGCAAAAAACAAAAAAAGATTTTAAGATATATATTAATTAATTGCGAAAGTCAAGAAAATGGTAGGGCAGAAATAAACTATTTTTTGGGTTTTTGTTGAAAATACCAATTTGTATTTATCTCCTTTCTATCTGGGAATATATATGGTATTTTGTCTAATTCATTCTTTTTATCAAGTTCTCGTAATAACTTTCTAATCGGTAATCCATTTTTATTATCTTTGGGAAAAATACCAGCTTTGATAAACTCTGGCATTAAATCTTTTGCAAGAATTCGTTGAGAATGAGTTTTAAAATATTCATCTAAAACTTGATTGATTTTTGAGATTTTTTCAGTTTGTTCCATCGCTTAACTTGTTTTTTAAATTATTACAATTATACAATTTAAATTTCTAAAATCATATCAATAACCCAAGAAAAAAAGCAGTGAGACAAAATGCGACTGTTAATATTGCGAATACAAGAAAAGATTTGTTCCGAAATGAAAGATATGTAATTGCTATCGAAATAAAAGATATTAACCAACCTGCATATGTTTCGTTTAAAGCACAATACAACAAAATAATGGTACAAATTTGTATAAGGATAATACAGCTAAGTAATGTGACTTCAAAATTAAAAACAAATAATTTTTTATTTAAAAATTTTCGAATTTTTTCAGATATTGTTAATGTTGAACTAGGTTGCTCTGTTGATTCTAAAACTCCTAAATTTAGTTCTTTATATAATTGCTCTGTTGTTGGAAATACATACTTGTTTTGGTAATAAACGAAGCTATCAAGATATCCATACTGGTTAGTAAAGAGATACTCATATTTAGAATCATCAGAAATTTCATTTTCGTTTTCATAATCTTCATTTGTCCTATAGATTTCCCCTGACAGAAAATCATACTCATATCCAGCACAGGTGATTTCTGCTATTTGATCAGCATTAAAATCATTAATGTTTGCAGAATCTTTCAATTGTTTACAAGATGACAAATTAAATTCATTACTTAATTGTTCCGAAGTAGGATATATAGTGATTCCTTTTAAATATTCATCTTCTTCGTTGGCTGTGCGATATATTACACCAGAACCTTCATCATATGAATATTTTGACAAAATCAAACAACGCTGTTCAATACTATAATCTCTTACGTTTGCTCTTTTTCTCTTTAGTAGAGTTTTAATATTTTTATCTTGAAGTTCAGAAACGACCTCAAGTGCTTGTGTAGTGTTTATGTCTGTGGATGACGGAGTGTTACTTTTTTTCTTTATTTTGGATTTTTTCTTAGGTATGTATTCCTTTAGCATATTTCTTACGACTTTAATATCATAAGCTTTATTACGTAGAATTCTTTTTGAAGTCCCAAAATCAAAATAATTAATAACAACCAGCTTTATCCCATGTTGAGGAAGGATTATTTTCCGGCGTTCATCATAGATTTTCCGTTGTTCTTGTCGGGTAACGCCACTGGCTGTCATTTTTTTGTCCCAATAGGGGATTGGCTCAGAATGTTGCCGTTCATAGTATTCCACAACTAAATTTAAATCTTCGTAATATGCATCAACGGGTAATCTTTTACCAGTGTCACCTGTCAAAAAATCAAATCTATGTTGGCGGGAAGCTTTACGACCTAAAACTTCATCGCATAAATCTATCACATAATATTCGTCAGAATCAGCACGACTCTTTCTTTTTTTCTTTCCTCTATAATAATTTGGTGGAAAAATGTCTTGAAACTGGCTCATATTATCAGAATTAATTGTCAAATATAATAATGTTTATGAAATAATAAAAATTGAGGCCGCCTCACGGCAGCCTCAATCTAAAATTATGAGTAACTAAAAACAAAAAATGAACATTCAAATATACATCAGTTTATTGCGAAAGTCAAGAGTATGGTAAATTAGGACAATTTATTTAATTGTTTTACCATTTTTAAGTAAACCAGTTGCCATCAATATAGCAATAGCAGGAGAACAACATTGAGCTTTTTTAAAGCTTTCCAAATCTTTTGATGTTGTTTTTAATACATCATTTTCTTTGTATGCTTTATATAATAAATCAAGATCTATCTCAAATGATGTTTTTTCATCTTTTCTAACACCATAACAAAAATTTCTGTTTCTTTTAATTTCCACATATTCTTTTCCTCTAAGACTTTTTATTGGATTAGAAATGTCATCAATCTTTTTGAAAAATTCTTCTTTTGTGACCATATATTCTTACATTATCAATAAATATCTTGAACTAAACGAACAGGACGCCCATATGCTGGATTGCTAGAACCACCATTTACAGATAATTCACTAAAATGAAAGCTTCGAGCACTAAATGGTTGGTTTTGTAGTGTATCAATAGAACTAGACCAATAAGATCCTACGCCATAAAGCTCATTATTATTATAGCTATTATTATAGTATACACCTACATGACCGTCTGCATAACGGTAACTCTGACGCCAACCAGCTGCAGGTAGAAAGACTGCCCCATTATCCTCCATTTTTATCCATTCATTTGCAGAATATATGTTTTGTTTATAACCATTACTTATCCCATAAGAAAATGTAATATCTTTAGGCATTATCCAGTCGTCTGGCAATAAAACAAGTCCAACCACATTATTTACAGTTGCCAATCCATATTTCTCTGTTGCATTTACTCTTTTTTTAAATAAATAATTCCATTCTTCTTTTGTAAGTGTTCTCCACATATTATCTGTTCCTCCATTTAAAATGGTATTGTATACCCCCCAGTCATAGTTCGTTCCAGCTATATCACTTTTCCCATTGCCATAAAATGCATAAGGCGATTCTTCTACAAAATATGGTTCACATCCATTATACCCACTCGTTCCCCAACCAAATAAATCAATCCAACCGTTATATGTAGAAGAAATATCTACATTATCGCTACCTGCAATAGTTCCTCCATTTGCTCTTTCGTTCTCACTCTTTTGAGAACCAACATAATCCCATTGATGTTTAGCAAAACGCCATGTTTTTGTACTTGCCTGATATTGCAAATTTCCTTGTGAGAAAAGAACACGTTTGTCTTCAGCAACAGAGAATCCTAATACTGGCGGATTCAATTGTAAATCAATTTTTTGTAATTGAGCATTAATCTTATCCAACATTGCATCAACATCTTCTTTGCTATAATATTTCGTTAAGTCCACATCTGCATTCCCAGCTTTTGCCGCATAAAGAGCGTATGGCACAGCTAATAATGGGGTTACGCTTGGTATTATGACATCGTCGAAATTTATAATAGTTCTCACGAAATAGGGGGCATTACTCCAATCAATGGATGCAAAATTGTTGGTCGTTTCGCCACCGCCTAATTCAAATGTCATTAATCCATTTTGATTAGTTCCCGTATAGTGTTTTTCAGAATAAACCACAAATCCATCGTCGGAGCCCTGTAGTATTTGCACGTAAACCTCCATTGGCTGTTCTACAACCAAACGGTTGTTATTATCACGAACCACAGCCTGATAACTGAAAGTCTGTGGTATTTGGGCAAATGCCGACAGAATCGTCGCCGTTAGTATTGCAAAACAGGTAATTGTTCGTTTCATATTAGTCCGTAATTTTTATATCTTTATTTTTTATCAAATCATTAAAATCAGATTCAGTAAATCCTTTTTTTGATGAAGTAAAATCTGTAATATAAAAGCCTAAGTTTCTTAATTTATCACGATTTGCTTTTGTCCTATGTTCCTCCAATATTCTTAGAACTTGTCTAATATGTGTTTCTTCAGCTTTTGTGAATGTTTTTTTACCTTTCAATTCTTGGTTTGGCATAGTATCATCTATTTTAATATTATACTTATTTTATTTTTTTCAATGTATCTAAAAATTTCTCATTAAAATTTGTTTGCTGTCCACATGATGGGAATGGTATTACGTCTTGATTTAATACACAATATTCGTTGTTAATTAGAACTTTGTAGAGGCATTCAAAAACACTTTTCTTTATTAAAATAATTGGAGTGTCTTTATCCAAATTTCCATTTTTCACTAATTTCTCAAGTGATTTTAAAAACGTGTCTTTTTGTGATTCTGGTGTGATTTTTCCTGCAGGGAAGGAACTTAAATCCATAAGATAAATTCCTCTATTTTTGAGTTCATTTAAATAACGAGTTTTTAAAACAGAAACATCATTGTCTTTTCTGAATTCTATATACTTTTGGTACGCATTCTTGCCACTAAATGCTTTTAAAATAGCAATAAATAACCAATCATTTGTTTTTACATTAGGATAATAAAAAAAACGATCGCTTGCATCTGGTGGTGCTTCACCAACCAATAATAATTGAATTTTTTCGGGTAAATACTCAGATCGAAGTCGTTCAATTTTTTTTGCATTTTCAAATAATTCTTTTTCCATATCTTTAAATTTTTTCAAAATTACCTGTATCATTTTATCCAAACAACAATTTCTTAGGTCAGTTTTAGGACAATATATTTTCTTCAAAAATACATATCTCATAATTGTAAACCAATTTATAGTAAGTTCATGTTTTGGTCATATTTAAGTCAAATTTAGGTCAAGTTCGATTCATACTTTGAAAAATGGGGGAGTATTGTTTCTTTTGTTGGAAAATAGGGTGATGAAGCGAGATTCTGATGGATATAAAAATTTTGTTGCCATGGTACGAGAGTACTGCAATAAAAACTATGGTATGAATCTCGACGATGCCGGGGAATTAAAACGATTACGAAAATTGTTGGGTGAAAAATTGTCTGTTTCCACGCTACAACGGATTTTTCTCGGCATGAATAAATCTCAAAAACGTGTAAATGATACCACGCTCAATATTCTTGCGGAATTTATGCATTTCGATAGTGTTGATGATTGTTTTTGTGAAACAAACGAACATAATACAAAATCATAGAATTTTATTAACTTTGTAAAAAGTTTCGTATGAAGAAAAATCCTCAAGATATTGAATTACTGAAAGTTGCAGTAGGCGAGAAGTACAATCGACCGATAGGGACGGTAGGAGAGTGCAAGTTGCTTGCGGAGGAGATTACCAAGTGTGTTCCAAACGAACAAATTAGCACAAAGACGGTTCAACGCCTGTGGCAACAAAAGCATACAAACCTGTCGCTCGCAATTCTCAACGTACTGGCAAAATATCTTGGTTATATGAATTATTTCGCAGCCATCGACGACTTGAAAGAAAAAAGCGCACCGAACAAATATTTCAGTCATTCGCTGTCGGTTGGAAAATACAAGCTGCACGATGCAATGATAATCGTTTTAAGCCAAAACAATTACGAAATGACACCAGAATCCTTGGCTGACGAAATAAACAGACAAAATCTCTATGAACGCAACGACAAACAACCGTTGCCGTCATCGCAAATCCTGCAACGCGTCGAGGTCAAACCAAAATATTTCTCGTATGACGAAATTACAAACATCGTTTCGCTGAATCCTGCTCACAGAGCGCCAGAGGAATTTAAGAATTAAGAGTTAAAATTCCATCGATTGATGCGAGTGATGGCAGAACTTTGAAGCCTCATGTTTGAAATAATATACATATATTATCCCATTCGGTGGTGGATTTCCAATGCGTATATTTAACATAATATTGATTATAGGACAAATGGGGTTTTTGTTGTTTGGAGAGGGGTTAGGTGTTTTTTGTGAATGTATAGCTTGTTTTTCAATGTTATTCGCAAAAAAAACGACTATTTCCCTCGTCTTTCGCCTTTTTATTTTTTAACAGATTTTTTTCAATTATATTTTGTTAGCGATTTATGACAATTTTTCGTGTATTTTTCTCATCGAGATTTTTCAATGTTTTGGGCAATCATCTTAACGATTCACAAAATACTCCATTTCTTAATAATTATTGCTATTCAAAAAAATAGCATTATATTTGCAAAAAAGAATGAAGATTTTAAATGAAATACAATGAACTCACAAAAAGCTGAAAAAAGCTGGCTGTTATCTTACGGGAAGAGAATTTGCGGGACATCCTGAGTGGTACAGCCCTATCACTGGGAAATATTTCCCGACAAGTCATCACGGAAGTCAAGAAATTGCGCCCGGAACACTTAGAAATATTAAACGAGATGCTGGTATTTAAAATATGGACGTATGGGAAAAATTATAGCACACATCGAAAGTAACGGAAAAGGTTTGTATAGCGTTTATACTGACTATGAATTTCCGTTTGGCGTATTTGGCGAGGGAACTTCTGCCATTGATGCAAGAAATGATTTTTTAACTGTTTTTGCTGAAATGAGCAAAGCTCACAAAGAAAGAACTGGTGAAACAGTTTCGGCGGAATTTGAGTTTGTATATGATATGTCGGCTATTCTTCAGGAATGCAAACAATACATTTCGTTTGCGTGGCTTGCAAAAACAACTGGAATCAATAAAACATTGTTGTCGCAATACGCTTGTGGTACACGGAAACCACGTCCTGCACAACGAGAGAAAATTTTGATGGGAATACACAAAATCGGTGAGGAATGTCTTGCCGTGGGCAGTAAACGTTGCTAAATTCATAATTAAGTAATAATATATTGTTTGTTGCTACCATATATAACCACTAAAGAATAAAATATTATTTGTAGTAAACATACCTTACCGATGTAAATATGGTTTCGACAAGTTCAACCACCACAAAATAACTCATAATTCCTACCCAATAAATTGTGCATTATGCATTGTGAATTATGCATTAATCCTATCTTTGCATATCTAAAAACTGAAAATGCAAACTATTATGAAAAAAACATCTTGGCGTGTCGCGGTAATTATTACGGCAATCGTTAGTTGTGTTGTACGAACACAAGCACAGGAATTCTCAAAAAACAGCATTAAAGTTGGCGCAGGCGTTGAAGGCATTGATAATACTAAAGTAGATGGACATGGATTTGTCACTGCTCTCACCTACCAACGGCAACTGAAAGATTGGCTTTGGCTTGCCCCACACACAAAACATGGCACATATACGAATTTTGGCATAACTGATACTCCCGACGAATATTTCAACATAATAACCATGGGTATTGGTGTGAACGCAATTGTCTTGCATTATTTATACGTTGGCGTTGGAACCGAAGTAAATTATTTACATGGCTTAATCGGAACGGGAGGAGAAATTAGTCATGCCTCGCATTATGTTAGAAGTTTTTACCCTGACTTGTATGCCAATGCAGGATTACGCATAGCATCACGCGAGAAACGTATCGCAGTGAATATCATTCCCTTTAATCTTTCAATAGGCATCCACGAAGAACTTAGTTTAGCAATGCAACTTGAGATGGAGATAAAGTTGTAAGATTTTAGCAACCTTTTCCCTGCTTTTGTAGTCATATCAATAGAAACGTTAATGACTTTATGGCTATGAAAACTTTTACTTCTCTCCTCGCTCTATGCCTTGTTCTGGGTGCATTTCCCCTTGTTGCCCAAACTGATTATATCTGTTCGTTTTCGGCCAATGTTGAAATGGACAGCATTCAAGTAAAAAATACCGTTTCTGAAGAATCAAAAATGCTGTATTCGCCTGATAATACTATCACTTTGCGACAAAACAAGCAACAAGGATATGAAGAAACGGCCATTACCGCAATTAGCAATGCAAAGTTTCTGCAACAAATTGGAAATAATACCGTTATAGTAACAGCGGCAAAACCAGCGCTTCTCAATCTCACATTGTATTCAACTGACGGAAAAGAGGTTACACATTATTCCGAGAATATAAACATAGGTCAGCACGCATTTAAAATTGAAGCCAAAGCGGGCGTGTATGTGTTGGTGGCAACAACACAAAACCAATCTTCTTCGGTAAAAATTTCGTTGTCGGAAAATTCACCAATTGGCATTTTTCCTATTGCAACTCCCCCATCTATGCCACAACTAAAATCAATGGATGATGTCATTACTTTTGACGAAGGCGACGAGTTTGAAGTTACGGGATATTACAAAACACAAACCGATGTACAAAGATTCCTAATCGCTGAAAATAAGGAAGTTACATTTTCATTTATTGAGGAAACGCCTTTGTCTATAAAAGAAAACGGAGCTATAAAAGCGGCTTTTTCGGTCGGAAATGACAAAAAAATATATTTTTCGCAGGGAAATCTGCAATATCAGGCAAGTACGAACACGTGGCGTTTTGCCGAAAATCAATGGAATTTTGTTGGAAAATGTAAATCTACCCAATACTATCCCAATCAACCACAAGACACGGGCAATGTATTTGTTGACGGCGTCCGTTGCGAAAATGAAAATATCTCCCCCACCTACAATGGTTGGATAGACTTGTTCGGCTGGGGCACTTCGGGTTGGAAAAGCGGAGCTAAGGCATATCAACCTTACGATACCAGCACGACAAAAAACGACTATTACCAAGGTGGTGCAACAGGTAATTCGGCTAATATCGACTGGGGTGTCCATAATCCTATCTCAAACGGCGGAAACGAAGCGGGACTGTGGCGTTTGCCTACCATTAAGGAATGGGAATATCTTTTGGTTAGTCGTCCCAACTATAGTGAAAAGAGGGGTGCGGCAACAGTTAACGGCGTAAAGGGGCTTATTCTCCTACCCGACGATTGGACATTGCCAGAGGGGCTTACGTTTAAAAGTGGAATGAATAATAATGATTTCAAGAATTGCAAATATACTGCCGAGGAATGGACAAAAATGGAAGAAAACGGAGCAGTATTTCTGCCTCTTGCAGGTTACCGCCGCGGGATAAGCGTCATTCGGAATAATGGAATGTATTTTTCCGCTTCGTATTCCGAATACGGCATTGAACATGTGAAGTTCAGCGAAACAATCATAAAAATTGTAGCGAGTTTCTCATCGCCGGAAATTGCAATTTCAGTACGATTGGTAAAAGATGTTGAAGAATGAATGTAAAGAACTCAAAACGAATAACTTCCATTGATGAACTCAGGGCATTTGCTTCGTGTGCACGTATGGCATATTTTTGCATATCTTCGTATTTTTGTATAAACTATTTTTTATGAAGAAACTCTTCTCTGTTCTATCGGCATTCATACTTGTAACAGTAAGTGTATCAGCACAAAACACAAACGGAGCAATCCTTGCCGAATTTTCGGTGAGCGACAGCACTAAGATCTATTTCTCGCAAGGAAATCTGCAATATCAGGCAAGCACGAACACGTGGCGGTTTGCGGAACACCAATGGGATTATGTGGGAAATGACAACGTGAATATATCAGAAAAATATGCTGGTTGGATTGATTTATTTGGTTGGGGAACGAGTGGCTACAATGGAAAGAATCCATATATGACAAGCACAAGCTATAGCGACTACGGCGACGGCTCAAACGACATTGCTGGCACAAACTACGATTGGGGCGTGTACAACAAGATTTCCACTGGCGGAAACCAAGCGGGATTGTGGCGGACGCTAACAAAAGACGAATGGAACTATGTGATTTCAAATAGAACCGATGCCCGTTATTTGCGCGGAACGGCGACTGTGAATGGCGTGAACGGACTGATTTTGTTACCAGACAACTGGACATTGCCAACAGGAGTTACATTTACGTATGGAGAAGGCGGTTGGTCGCAAAACACATATTCCGCTTCCGACTGGAGCAAGATGGAAGCGAACGGTGCCGTGTTTCTTCCTGCAGCTGGCTACCGCTACAGGACATACGTGAACGATGTGGATTCCTACAGCTACCTGTGGTCGAGTTCAACTCTCGGCAACGATTACAACCAGTTTCTAACCTTTAATAGTTACCACGTGGGCATGTATTTCTGTCAAAACCACTTGGGACTATCTGTCCGTCTTGTGCAGGATGTGAAGAAATAGAGATAACGAATCCCTATTAGAAAAAATGACGTACTAAGAGATTGAAAAAGAGACCGTTTAATATAAAACTTTAGATTTTTACTATATTAAAATTTAGATTTTTACTTAGGCGATTTGACATATAGAATTAACAATGTTAATTATGTGAGTTGGAAAGATTGGGAACTTTTTTTTGAAAATATATAATTTTTATCTTTGAACTCAATTAATTCAAATAAATGAAGTTCTTTCCTTCCATATTCCTTTCTCTCCTACTGCCGCAGGCTGTTGCGGCACAGAGCGTGCAGATACGAGACGGAGCCATCCTTGCCGAATTTTCGGTAAGCGAAATACATAAACTCAATGAACATAAATATTTTTTTAGATAGCTATGGGTATTTCAAATTTCTACACTCCCACCAACGATGATTATGTATTTGCCGAGGAAGACGAATTTGGCTTTGTATATAGTAGCGACAAAACTAAATTGCTTGCATGTACGAATGCGGATATTGTTGAGTATCAAGTAAAAGAAGGTACGCAAATAATTTGCGAAAATACATTTTTTATGGGCGAATGGTGCGACAATGGATTACTGATTGAACGAATATATTTGCCCAATTCGTTAAAGGTGATTGATATGTCGGCGTTTACAAATTTGCCAAAACTTTCGTATATAAATATTCCTCGAAATGTTGAAATTATAAAACCCACCGCATTCAGTGGTATTTGTTCTAAAGTGGATGTTGACGTGCAAAGTCCGTATTTCCGTTTTGTTGACGGAATGTTAATCGACGTGCGCGAAAATCTTCTGTTGGCGTACCTCGGCAACGACAGTGTTTTGGAAATCCCAAAAGACATTACATCCATTGCCTATGCGGCGTTTGCCGGCAACAAATTTTTGCGCAATGTGACGATTCCAAACACAGTGGTGCGCATCGACGCGTTTGCGTTTTGCAGTTGCCAAGCACTTGAAACTGTTACGTTTGAGAATGATTCTCCACTGACGGAATTAGAGTCAAGCCTTTTCTTCCAATGTCCCTCGTTACAGAAAGTAACGCTCCCCGATTCGGTTGCGAAGATTCTTTCTTCGGTATTTCAAGGCTGCTCGTCGCTGAAAGAAGTGAAACTGCCGCGTGGCCTTAAAACCATTGATGATCTGGTGTTTGCGTCATGCGAGTCGTTGGAACATCTTGAAATCCCAGAACGCGTTCGCTCAATCGGTAGCCATGCCTTTTCGCTGTGCACAAGTCTTGAGAAATTAACCCTGCCGACGTCGTTGGAAACCATTGGAGAATGCGCATTCACGAATTGCAATGCGCTCGAAAATGTGAATCTTCCCTACTCGCTTTATCAAGTTGGCGGAGGCGTGTTCAGAGGGTGCATGCAGTTGCATGTGACTTCACAATCGGAACGCTTTGTGATGGAAAACGATATGCTGATAGACAAGGCAGAAAAAACTCTGCTTTCATATATTGGTATCGACAGATATGTGAAAGTTCCAAAGGGAATTGAACGAATTGCCAACTACGCATTTGCAGACCAAAATAATTATCTCGAAAAAATTGAACTGCCCGAAACACTTTTATACATAGGAGAATCTGCGTTCGAAGACAGCGAAATATTCACAATTACCATACCCTACCGTGTGAAAGAATTGCCAAACAGTGTGTTCAGAAATTGCAAAAGGCTGTGCGAGGTGAATATTGACGGTGACCTTACCGCAATCGGCAATGAAGCGTTTTCGGGCTGCTGGGCCATGAAATTCTTCACCATTCCCGAAACCGTGAAAGCTATTGGCGACAATGCGTTTTATTGGTGCCATCAATTGATTCGCATTGATATTCCGCCATCGGTAAAACGTATTGGTGTAGAAGCGTTTAGCAATTGTTCCAGATTAACTGAAATCATACTCCCCGATTCTGTTGAATCGCTTGGCGACGGTGCATTTTCTCAGTGTCTTCACCTTGAAAAAATCCGCCTTTCAGCGAAACTCTTCGAACTTGGTCCCGAAACATTCAGCGACTGCGACGACTTGAAAGAAATCATCGTTCCACGTGGCTACGAACAGAAATTCAAAATGATGGTTGGCACAGAATTGGCAGGATTGGTAAAATCGTAATCCCAAACCTCGATGAAAATCTGTCCGTCTTGTGCTGGATGTGAAATAATGTTCAATGCTCAATTACGTTAGAATATAATTGTGCATTATGAATTGTGAATTATTTTCCTATCTTTACCCCCAAAAAGAAATTAGTATGAAACTTTCATTTTCTCAAATCAAACAATCGCTGAACGCATTGCTGGTGCGTTTCCCGGCCACATTCGTATTTTCTGTTCTCTTGCTTGGCGTATGCTATTGGCTTACGATGAAATGCTCTGGTAATGAAATCAATGACTGCGAATTACAGAAAGGATTTATCACCTATTTCATTGGAATGGGTATGTGCATTTCGCTGTTTTTTGAATTGTGGAAGGAAGAAGTCGAAAACAAGAAACGTGCGTGGATTCTGTACGCCGTGGCGATTGTCGTCGCTGCAATTGATGCATTTTATTTATATAAAACCTTTTATTTGAAACAATAGAAAAATCCTACGAGTCTATTTTCTTAGCACGACTTGCCGTGTTTGTAGCCATAATGTGCGGTGCGGTTTGCGTGTCGTTTCTGAAAAAGAAGAACGACGTACAATTGTGGAATTTCAGTTGGAGAACGTGTGGCGCCGTAATTATATCTCTGATGATTTCGGGCATACTTGTGGGTGCTTCGGCTTTGCTGATATTTGGCATCGATGAATTGTTTTCAGCCAACATTTCGCCTATGTGGTATTTACGTTCTTTGCTGCCGTTTATGGTGCTTCTCCCCGTTTGTCTGTTTCTCATCCGTATTCCCAACGAGAACAAGCACGACGACAATCTCTATGGCTCAAAATTTTACACTGGCGTAACCCGCTATTTGTTCATTCCGCTCACCCTCTGCTATTTAGTGGTGATGTATGCATATCTGTGCAAAATCCTATTTTCGTGGGAACTGCCGAAAGGAACGGTTTCGTGGATGGTGTCGGTGATGATGTACGGAATGATTATCGTTGAAGTTCTGCTCTATCCCGCTGTGCTACAAGGCGTTAAATCATTCGAGTGCAAAATGGCAAAACTCTTTCCGTGGCTTATGTTGCCGTTGCTCGTGCTTATGTCGGTGGCAATACTCCGCAGAGTGAGCGACTACGGAATCACCACGAACCGACTGTACATCTTGCTCGAAACCTTCTGGTTCTTTGTGGTTTGCGTGTATTTAATAGTGAACAAAAACAAACGAATCCTTTGGATTCCGCTCACATTCTGCTTGTTGTTCCTGCTTTCGTCGGCACAACCTATGAACTTCTGCAAACTACCCAAACACATCATGTCGGCATCCGTTTCAAAAATCATTGAAAAACATGCTCCCGATTCGCTTCCTATGAATAGAGAAACGTTCGACGAATGGTTTACCACACTTCCAGCCAATGACAAAAAGAAACTATCTGGCGAAATGTATTATTTGGAACGCGAATATGGCAAGAAATCAACAGATCAGTGGGTTTCATTTGCAATGCCCTATTCTTATTATGACGAAGAAACCGACGATATTAACCGTGTTCCTGGCGCAGTAGTGGAAAATCGTGAATCGATTTACTTCTCCTACGATGATTCGGCATTGACCGTTCCACAAGGATACACAAAGGTGCAATATATAACCAAAAATAAATACACGTATGACAACGACAAATATAAAATGGACTCAAAGCACCGTTTTCTGTTTAAACATACAGAACGTGACATACTGATAGATACAGCAGAACTGCGGGCAAAAAATGGTGAACAATTGATTCTCCAAACATCCGACCCGAACTACATATTTATTCCAACAAGAATTAATATTATCGGCTTTGATGCTAAGTCAGAAAAATTCTATCCTGAATTTATCAATGTGAACGGGTATTTCTTTGGGAAATAATTTAGTTAGGAAAAATGTAGGAGTTAGGATTTTTTGTTTCTTTGCACAGAAAATAAAAGTGTATGTGGCTTGATATTCTCTATATTCTTGGTGGTTTTGTGCTGCTTATAAAAGGTGGTGATTTTCTTGTTGAGGGCGCTGTTTCTATAGCGAAACGGGCGCACATATCCCCTATGGTGATTGGATTGACGATTGTGGGTTTTGGCACATCGTCGCCGGAACTTTTGGTGAGCATCCAAGCTGCGCTCAACGGCAGTTCGGGAATTGCGATTGGAAATGTTGTCGGGTCGAATATTGCCAACATTGCGTTGATTTTGGGCACGGCGGCGATTTTCAAGACTTGTAGCGTGCAAAAACTCACTCTCAAGGTCGATATGCCATTTATGATGCTGATTTCAGCCCTATTTGTTGCTATTGCAATGTCGGGAACAATTAGTCGTGTGGCTGGAATCATTGGTTTCACGTTGTTGTGTGTGTTTATTATCTGGGAAATAAAAATCTATCCAACTGATATTCCGACCGATGAGGAAAATAAGCCGATGGCAGTGTGGAAAGCATTGATAATTATAGTGTTATCGTTCGCCGCATTGGTGTTTGGTTCCGATATTTTAGTAGAAGGCGCATCGAATATCGCACGGGCGTTGGGCGTTACAGACAGAATCATTGGTCTTACTATTGTGGCTGTGGGAACATCGTTGCCTGAGCTGTTTTCATCGGTTGCGGCAGCACGCAAGGGTCAGACCGATATGGCAATAGGAAATGTGGTGGGAAGTGCAAATTTCAACATTCTGTGCGTGGTGGGCATTTCTGCCGCCATCACCCCTATCCACAACACAAACGACGGATTTTTAACCGACTACGTTTGTATGATTGGGCTTACAGGCCTGCTGTGGTTTTTCCTGTCAACAAAGAAAACGCTTGAGCGTTGGGAAGGAATAGTGTTGCTGATGCTCTATGTGGCGTATATTTCCAGTACGGTCATGCTTGGATAACGGCTAAAAAAGCGACCCGAAAGTCGCCTTTATTGAATTCAGTAACGAAGCATTATTTCTTTTCAGCTGCTTCGCTTTTGCTCATTACTTTTTTGATGAATTTAATAATTCCCGAAAATAAGTTGAATGCGTTTTTTGTGGTTGAAACCGCATTGCTTTGTTGTTTGTTGTCGTTGTCCGCCATATTGTATATATTTATGATTTACAATTAATTACTACCTGTGTAGAGAGACCTTACATTGCCATAATAGGTGTCGTTTCCTACTTGCACGTAGCCACGGTAATAGATTTTCGTTCCCGGTTTTTCATAGTCAGTAGTTGTGGTGAAAATAAGCGCCGCCGAAAACGTTTTCCCGTCGAAATCATCGCTTTTCGCCTCTGCTCCTGCTCCGTCTTCAACAGTTCCTTTCGATTTGCTGTACAACACGCCACAGTCCGCGCCCGAAAGATTCACCTCGCTCGAAACAATCCTGCACGAAACATTCGCCGACCGCATAGTAATGTTGGTTGCCTCGCCCGTTTCTATTTCCACATCGTCTTCACAGGCGGTAAACAACAACCCACTGCACATAAAACATAGAATGGTAATAAATTTCTTCATAATCTTCTTTTTATTTAGTTTAAGCAAAAATATAAAATTTCTCTGAAAATGCAAAACACATCATTACAAGTTCCATCGAACGCCCAAGCCAATATCAAGATGGCTCAGACTTTCTTGTTGGTCATCAGGAAGAGTTACTTCATAAGTTCCTGTAGCTAAACTATAAACAACTTTGCTCAAGCTGCCCAAAACTGTGCGCGCCTGCACTCCTACTGTAAAATTTTCGTTAATATAGTAATCGAAATCAATTGAAAATCCTACGCCAAAAGTTTTACCAGTAACCGTGGCATACGTGGTGATATTGTTTTCGTCGAGAAACGAACCTTTGTCTTTATACGAAATTAAACCAAGCGATGTGTTGGCATATACTGCGCATTGAGGCGCACGTGTTTTTCTACTATATATAATGGCACGTTCCGAAAGCGTTGGACCAATGAACCAAAATGCAATATTATCGCTCAAACTGCCCTGCGAGTATGAAGTTTTGAAGATATTCCCCATTGCTCCAATTCCCCAAGTGTCTGATATAAAATAACTTGCGTCTATATTTCCTACAAAACCACGTTTAAGATGACGGGTATAATCAACAGGTTCGGCGGCCTCTGCCAAACGAAATCCCATTCCGCCATCTATGGCAAGTCTGAAATTCAGATTATTGTTGTACCCTAACGTTGGTTGATTTCCGTTCAATGGATAGCAAAAAACCGTGGATAAGCTTAAAAAAGCCGCAGCAGAAAGTAAAAAGATTTTGCGCATTGTGATAAATTTGAGTTGTCATTACTAGTTAAATTTCGCTGGCAAAGATAGAAAAAAACTCATAGCAGGCAACAGTATGGCTCGGGAACAGGTATTTTTTTTATTTTTGCAAAAAAAATCACAATGAAATTCGAGGATTACCATATCAGCAGAAAAATAAAGGATAGCCTTGCGGAGCTTGCCTTCCGCCGTCCAACCGATATTCAATATAAAGCAATCCACCCTATTCTGAAAGGCGATGATGTGTTGGCAATTGCGCAGACGGGAACGGGCAAAACCGCAGCTTTTGTGATTCCCACATTGGAACTGTTGACCCGCAACCATGCGAAAACTCGGAACGACGATTCGTTTATCCACACCATTGTGATGGAACCTACTCGGGAACTGGTGATTCAAGTCGCCGAAGTGTTCCGCTCCGTTGGTAAATATCTCGATGTCACTGTGTTAGGTCTGTTTGGCGGTGTGGAACAAGATCCACAAATCGCACGCTTGAAACACGGCGTGGATGTGCTCGTTTGCACCCCTGGACGCTTGTTCGATTTGGTGAGCCAAGGTCACGTGCAGTTGAACAAAATCCAAATTTTGGTGCTCGACGAAGCTGACCAGATGCTTGCCTTGGGTTTCATCAACGATATTCGTCAGTTAATCAAGCACTTGCCACGAAATAGACAAACATTGTTTTTCTCGGCAACCATAAACCAAGAGATTAAGGATTTGGCGTATTCACTTGTAACAAAGCCTGTTAAGATTGAAATTTCGCCCAAAGACCCAGTGTCAAAACACGTTGACCACTACGTTTCGTACATAGAAATGGACGACAAACGTTTCTTCTTGGAACGGATTATCAAAGAAAATCCCGATGACAAAATTTTGGTTTTTGTACGCACAAAAATCCGTGCCGAACGGGTGAAGAAAGCTATGGAACGTGCTGATATACAATGCGGTACTATTCACGGAGACAAAACTCAGCAGGAACGGAACCAAGTAATGCGCGATTTCCGTGATGGTACGCTCAAAATTCTTATTGCAACTGATGTTTCAGCCCGTGGTATCGATATTCCCAACATTGATTTGGTGATAAACTACGACCTGCCCGAACAAACAGAAAACTACGTGCACCGCGTTGGCCGTACTGGTCGTGGCGACAAATTTGGTAAATCAATATCATTCTGCAGTAAGGAGGAACGCCCTCTCCTACAGGAAATAGAGACTTACTTGACAAAACCAATCAACGAACTGACCATCGATGTTGGCACGTACAAAGAAACCATCAAAATGACCTCCGACCACACGCAGGAAAGCATAAGCTCTCTTATCGCGGAATTGGAGCAAATCGAGGAAGTTGACCGAAAGAAAAACAAAAGCAAAAAACGGAAATGAGTGAGCAATGCACAATTCACAATGCATAATGCACAATTTTTAATTCATAACTCATAATCCTTAACTCCTAACTAAATTTGTTTATATTTAGTGAATATGTTTTTCTGTAAGTAATCCTGTCCATACCATTGAAACACATACATTTGTCGTGTAAAGAATAGAGTGTTATGAATCCTTATCTTATTGCGGGTATTGTTATTGGATATTTTTGTTTACTAATCCTTATTTCACATATAACATCGCGCAAGGCAACTAATGATACATTTTTCACGGGAAACCGTCGTTCCCCGTGGTTTGTGGTGGCGTATGGAATGATTGGCGCATCGCTGTCGGGTGTGACATTTATGTCGGTGCCTGGATATGTGCAGACCACACAATTCACCTACTTTGGCGTTGTGATAGGCTATCTATTTGGCTATCTTGCAATTGCATTCGTTCTTTTACCGCTTTACTATAAGTTGAATTTAACATCAATTTACACGTATTTGGGAAATCGGTTCGGTTTGAATTCCCAAAAAACGGGCGCGTCGTTTTTCATAATCTCACGATTGCTCGGCTCGGCGCTCCGAATGTATTTGGTGGTATATATTCTTTATGAATTCATCTTCAAATTTATTGGTGTGCCATTCTGGACTTTAGCGCTGTGTTTCATTGTGTTAATATTGATTTACACATTCAAAGGAGGCATAAAAACTGTGATTTGGACCGACACGCTCCAAACCACGTTCATGCTCCTCTCCACTATCGTTACAATAGTGTGTTTGCTGAAGGAAATGGACATTTCATTATTTGATATGCTGAAACAAGCCTCCGATGCTGGTTACACAAAACTCTACGAAAGTGACTGGCGTTCAAATAATTTCTTTTGGAAACAAGTGTTGAGCGGTGCATTTATCACCATTGCAATGACGGGTTTGGATCAAGATATGATGCAGAAAAACCTGACCTGCAAATCGTTGCGGAGCGCACAGAAAAATATGCTGAGCTTCAGCCTGTCGCTGATAGTGGTTAACTTCCTGTTCCTCGCACTGGGCGTGGCTTTGCTGTTTTATGCAAACCAAACGGGCTTCGCACTTCCCGAAAAATCAGACAGCATCTTCCCTGCTGTGGCGTTCCATATGAATTCGCTCACATGCATTGTGTTTGTAATCGGACTTGTGGCAGCGGGCTATTCCAGCGCAGACGGAACACTCACATCGCTTACAACCACATTCTGCTTCGACATCCTGCACTTCGACACCGACACCAAACATACCGAAGAACAGAAGATGAAAATCCGTAAGATAATTCATATCGCATTCGCTGTGATTTACTTTGCTATCATCATCATTTTCAAGCCATTCCATAACGATTCTTTAATTAAAACTTTATTTGATATTGCAGGCTACACCTATGGTCCATTACTTGGTTTGTTCTGCTATGGCTTGTTTGTGAAAAATCGACGCCCGAATGACAAAGCTGTTCCGTTTGTTGCAATACTTTCGCCAATAATCTGCTATATACTCAATATGTATTCCGAACAATTATTCTTCGGTTATAAATTTGGATTTGAACTATTGATACTCAATGGATTACTAACATTTATCGGATTGTTGGCTTTCAATAAAAAAACAGCATAATTATGGTACAGAAAAAAAGTATTGTCGAATTAGTTGCCGTGGTTGTTGAATTCTGCTCCACGCTTGAATCAACCGACAAATTGACAAAAAAAGAATTTATTGAACGCATGCAGAAACTGCTTGCATTGCTATATATGAAAACCGCTGTGCTTGCCACAAATTCGGAAGCAGACGACTTCTGCGAACATTTTGTTACAGAAAAAGACTGGGAAATGATTCGTGCAGCCGTGGAACGAAAACTTGGAGACCACGATCACTACATCCATATTACCGAACCCGACAGTTTCACCAGCGGCGACAGTGTTCAAATTTGCCTTTCGGAATGTTTCGCCGACATTTACCAAGACGCCCGGAACTTTGCTGAACAATGCAAAGATACGTCCGACGAAGGTCTGGAAGCAGCCGCAGCCGAGTTTTTTATGAACTTTAAACTCTATTGGGGCACACGGGCATTGGCACTTATGAGCGAATTCCACAATTTACTGTACGCATCCGACACAACAATTGACAAAGAAGAAGACTGACAATGGAATCGTTTATTGACATCTGTGTAGCCGATATTTTGCAGAAACAAGCTCAGAATCTGCAACATACGACGATTGTATTTCCAAGCAAACGAGCCATGGTTTTCTTCAAGAAATCGTTGGGCGAACAAATTTCACAGCCAATTTTTCTGCCAAAACTGACGACTATTCAGGATTTTTGCATTTCACGGCAGGATTTTACTATACCCGACGACTTTACGCTTGTGTATCAGCTCTATACATCGTTCAAAAAAATAGCAAAATCCAACGAACCATTTGAATCATTTTATCCATGGGGCGAAATGCTCCTCTCCGACTTCGACGACATTGACAAATATCTCATCAAAGCCGATGATATGTTCCAAAATATCGCTGACAACAAGGAAATTGATTCGCTGTTCAGCTATCTCAACGAAGAACAAATTGCAATGATTTCCCGTTTTTGGGACACCACAAAAATCACTGGCGAACAAGCGAAAAACGACGTCCGACGGAATTTTGTGGAATTTTGGAAATTGTTGCCGCACATATATAAAGATTTTAAAGAAAAACTTGCGGCGCAAAACCTTTGCTTTGAAGGAATGGCTATGCGCAACGTTGCCGAAAGTTCCGTGGAAAAACAACACGAAATATTTGGTGATGGATTATTCATATTCTTGGGGTTCAATGCATTAAGTCAATGTGAGGCAAAGATTTTTTCGTTTTTGCAAAACAGAAAACAAGCGATGTTTTATTGGGATTACGATTCGTATTACCAAAACGACGAATCGCACGAGGCTGGCATTTTCACCCGAAAAAATATCCAGAAATTTCCAAACGAACTTGATAAGGAACATTTTTCAAATTTTTGCAACGAAAAGAATATCAGAATTATACGCACGCCTAATGAAATCACACAGGCAAAACTGTGTAACGAACTGCTTTCTCAATTTCCTTCGCTGGAACAAACAGCAATTGTTCTTGCCGACGAAAAATTGATTGTCCCATTGATGAAATCCATCCCCAACAACATCCGATACAATATCACGTTGGGCTATCCCATCCGTTCATCGGCAGCTTACACCTTTTTTGAATCGATTTTGGATTTATGCAACAACAAAAAAGGTAAAAATTTGTATTTTAAAGACGTACTCCGTATTTGCGAAAATTCCCTTATTCCATCTGATTTACAGGAAAATGCAAAGGTATTGCATAAGGATATTGTCAAGAATAAGAAAATCACAATATCTGAGGATGATTGTATTAAACTATGCAACCTGCCATACATTTTCAAAATCCCAACAACTGTAGATACGTACATACAAAGTCTATGTGACTGCATTGTGGAATTTTGTAAAAATGCTAATCTCGAAGAAATCGACACAAGCATTTTTTACACGATTTATACGGAGCTTTCTGCGTTGAAAACAATCATTGAAAAAAATGAAATCCAATACGAAAAGATTTTGTTCATCAATTCGCTTTTGAAAAAATCGTTGCAAGGGAAAAATATCGCTATCGAAGGGCAACCGCTTGAGGGTTTGCAAGTTATGGGAATTCTTGAAACCCGTATGCTTGATTTCAAAAATATTATTATGACCTCGGTGATGGACGGCAATTTGCCAAAAACATCGGTCGGCGGGTCGTTTATCCCCTACAATCTGAGAGTTGCGTTCGGAATGCCAACCATCAAGGAACAGTCGGCAATGTATTCATATTATTTCTATCGACTGATCCAACGCTGCGAAAATCTCACGTTGCTGTATTGCGAAAATAGTGGCGATAACAAGAGCGAAAAAAGCCGTTTTATCCTTCAGCTGTTGTACGAAAGTCCCTTCAAAATCCTTTCGCAGTCGTCAAATAATCCACAAAAAACAATCAACGGAATCACTACGGAAGAACGAAGTTATACCATCACTCCAACAAACAGCCTGTCGGAAACCATCGAAAAAAATCGACCAGAAGTTCGTGCATATATTGATAAAATAACTTCAAATAAAACATTGACACCCACCGTTTTACTAAAATACATCCAATGCCAGAAACAATTTTATTACTACGCTATAAAACAGCTCCGCAAACCAGAAGAAATCAGTGAATTGCCCCAAGCACTCGACCTTGGAAAATATTTCCACGATGCTATGCAAGGAATTTACGAGAAATACACCTCAAAACTTATTGATTCACAAGTGATTGACGGCATTTTACAAGATGTTGATTCTATTAAAGCGAATATAGCGTCCGCAATGAGGAATAACCATGCGCCACAAAATGTCGCAAACGAGAACAGTAAAGAGTTTCAGGCTATTTTCAAACAAATTCAAAATGCGTTGATTTTCGATAAAAAACAACCATTCAAACTGATTGCACTTGAAAGCGACGAAGCGAATATCGCACTCGACAACGGTGTGAAAATAGGTGGCCGCATCGACCGCGTTGATTTTCAGAATGATGTGTACAAAATCATCGATTACAAAACGGGAAAATGCTCTATCAAAAATCTTGAAGAAAAACTTACGGTAGCAGACAGTAACTTGTTGTTTGACAAATCAATAACACAAGAAGAAGCTTTTCAAGCGCTATTTTACGCCTACATTCTCAAAAAATTGCATCCCGAACGAAAATACCAACCAAATCTGTTTTTTGTGCAATGTTTGTCGCACCCCGACAACAAAACCATGCTTACGGTTGATGGAAACGAAGTGTTATCTGTTGAAGGTGAATTATATCAACATTTTGAAGAAAATCTACGGATTTTGATTGATGACCTAATCAGCGAAGACGGATGTTTTGAAGAATCACAAGATTTGAAATACTGCAAACGTTGCGATTTCCGCACATTTTGCCATAAATAATCAGGGTTCCAACAAGTTACGGCGAATTGCCAATTCGTGCATTTTCGCACCATACTCCTCGTCTTGTAAATATTTTGCATCGATAAGTTTCTGAATGGTAGTCACTTGTTCCCGATTAGATTCGGCTTGTGCAGCCGACAATTTTTCCGTCAACTCTGCAATGTCTTTCAGTAATTGTTCGCGCATACAGCGATACCGTTCAATTTCAGCTAAACAATGCTTGTATTCCTCCAATTCCGTCATATTCTCGTTTTGATTATAGCCAAAATTATAAAAACAAGTGAAAATATTGTTTATTACTCGCATAAAATTTTATAATGCACAACCACACGTTTTAGTATTTTTGAAAAGTGGTTACAAATATGGATGCGAGCCTTAAAATACTCATAGTCAACAACAAGGAGACTTTTACCAAGACGTTTGTGAAAGCTGCGGCAGAAACAAATTTTATGGTGAAATCAGTGGATTGTTGCGATGACGCTCTTTTGGTTCTCGATGGTTATCTTCCCCATATTGTAATCTGCGACCTGCCGCTTGCGCAACACAAACTATTTCGTACTATTCGAAAAAAACAGCCACAATGCTTGATAAATATGTTGATCGAAAACTACGACACCAAGCAAATATACACGGCTATGTCGTTCGGAATCAACAATTATTTAGTGATGCCGCTGGAAATCGCCTCAATCCGCGCATATCTGAAACAGTGCGAATATGTGGTGAAAAAACGGTTACAGAACCATACCCAAAACAATGTGGCAGAATCGAAAAAAATCACGTTCCGCACCGACAACTCGCTCACAAACCTGCCCTCAATGGTTGACACGCTGCTTTCGTATGCAAATCCGTGTTTCCAAGATTGGAATCTTGAGTTACGAATAGGTCTTGAAGAATTGATTATCAATGCAATAGAACACGGAAACCTTAATATTTCCTTTGCAGAAAAAAATGCGGCTTTACTCAATGGAACATTCGATGAATTAGTCAGCAAACGACAACAAGACAGCCGCTACAAAGATAAATCTGTAAGCATAGAATTCCATCAAGAGCCAGAATTCGACGAATGGTTAATAAAAGACGAAGGTTTGGGATTCGATATCTGCGAAGTTCCTACCATTATTGGAGAATCGGAAATCAATTGTCTGCACGGTCGAGGCATTTTTCTCAGTAGATTTCAGTTCGATGAAATTGAATATTCGGAAAACGGCACAAAAGTGAGAATCCGCCGCTACGTGCCTATTTTTTCGTAAGCATGTCGGCAATTGTATTTGTGAGCGAAATAAACTCCTCCACCGACAACTGTTCTGGACGTTTTTGTCCAATTGAATCGTCTAATTTATTGTCATTCAAGATTTTTTTCAAAGAATTGCTTAATGTTTTTCTTCGTTGGTTGAAACTTGTCTTCACAACATTGAAAAATAATGCCTCATCGCAGGGCAACGTGTAGTTCTCTTTCCTCACCATCGACATTACCCCTGATTTCACTTTGGGCGGTGGGTTAAACTCATGTTCGTCAACGGTGAAGTGATACGTTGTGTCGTAAAATGCCTGCACCAATACCGATAAGATGCCATATTCCTTGGAACCGGCCGGCGAACAAATCCGTCGGGCGACTTCGCGCTGGAACATTCCAGCCAAAGCAGGCACGAAATCACGATTTTCAACGACTTTGAACATAATTTGGCTCGAAATGTTGTAAGGAAAATTTCCCATCACCATAAATTGTTGTCCGCCAAAGAATTGCGGCATCGGTAATTTCAGAAAATCACCTTGAATACAACAACTTGGGTCAATTATTCCATTTGCCAGCAGATAATCAATTGATTCCCCATCAATTTCAATAACCTTCAAATTGATGTTTTTTTCGAGCAATTGTGTGGTGAGGATTCCCATTCCTGGTCCGATTTCCAAGCAATTCGGACAAACCATAGGCAAGCAGTCGGCAATATTCCGTGCCGTGTCGCTACTGCGCAAAAAATGTTGCCCTAATTGTTTTTTAGCCCGTACCGCCATTGATTAAAAATCAGTAAACGTTAATTTACAACGGTTTAGCGAAGTCCCTTCAAAGTTTCGTATATCAAATGCATACACGTTATCGCCCAACTGCTCCATATTTATCGTAACAGTTTCGCCGTAGCGGCATTCCTTCACATAATTGATTTCGAACTCCGAAATGAATTTTTTCTGGAACATTTCAAGCGGAATCGTGTCTAAAACCCACGAAACGTAGCGGAAACTGTTCACGTGCATATTGCAGTCGATGTCGCTATACGTAACCTTGCGGGTAGCCACAACTTTTTCGTTCGTCAACAGATGGACTTTTTCCGGGCTTCGGATTGAAAGATGTTTGTTGCAAATAGATTTTTCGTAATTCGAATCCGACAGCACATCCTGCATATTCACAGCCTGCCGTGTGTTGAAATTTATCAACGTAAAAATCGAGGAAATCTCAACAACCGTATCTCCTTTTGAGTCTTCAATCACACAATTTCGTTGGGTTGTGAGTTTATTCCAATTTTCAATCCACGTGGTTGCTTTTAATTTTTCAAATGCGGCAGGATAACTCTTCACATCTATCAAAATTCGCAACGCTACCCACGCATAGCCTTGTTTCCGGAGCGCCTCCATTCCAAATCCTTTTCGTTCGGAATCAAGTCCAGCGATATTCATAAATATATTACCGATGCTTTCCAATGTCGAACGCATTGAAAAATCAGTGTCCCGCATCAATACCGTATATTTGAGAGAGGTTTTCTTTTTCATCTTCACATAGATTTCTTTTTCAAAAATACAAAAAAAAAGCATTCACGCAGTGTAAGAATGCTTTTTTTGCCCCAATATCGTCAAAATTGTTATAAAATCGATTTCACAACTTTAAACAAATTATATGGCATATAGCGGAACGGAAGGTCGAATGCTGTTGGCGTAACCACAATGGAACGACGGTGCGTAAATGCTTCAAAACTTTCCTTCCCGTGATAATGCCCCATTCCCGAATTACCTACGCCGCCAAACGGAATGTTCGGATTCACAATGTGCATAATTGTGTCGTTTATGCAGCCACCACCCGACGATGTGCCAGCAATCGCTTTCCAACCATCCTTTTCTTTACCGAAATAATAAAACGCAAGCGGTTTTTCCCGTTTGTTAATGAAAGCCACAACTTGTTGTAAGAAAGATTGTTGCTCCGTTTCTGTAATTGTAACCACAGGAAACAACGGACCAAAAATTTCCTCCGTCATGATTTTTGAATCCAAAGCCATATTTTCAATCAGCGTTGGTTCTATAAACCGTGACTGCGCATCGGTTTTTCCACCGCAGATTATTGTTCCTTCCGAAAGATAGCCTGTCACACGTTCAAAGGCTTTGTCGCTCACAATCCGCACATAATGTTTGCTTTCTGCAATCGAATCGCCATACAATTCCTTCAGGCTTTCCTGAAACGCTTTTACAAATGCATCTTTCACGTCGCTGTGAATCAAAATATAATCGGGAGCTATGCAGGTTTGACCAGAATTCAAGGCTTTTCCCCATGCTATGCGTTTTGCGGCGGTTTTAATATCGGCAGATTTATCGATAATGCACGGCGATTTTCCGCCAAGTTCCAACACAAGCGGCGTAAGATTCTCGGCAGCAGCTTTCATCACCGTGCGAGCCAAAGCCGGGCTTCCCGTGAAGAAAATCAAATCAAATTTCTGTTTGAACAAATAACCATTCACATCTCGATTTCCTTGAACCACAGCAATATACGATTCGTCAAAGGTTTCCGAAATCATGGATTCTATTGCTTCTGAAACATTCGGCACATACGGCGATGGTTTCAAAACAGCCGTACATCCTGCCGAAATGGCGCCCACAAGCGGATTCAATAACAATTGGATTGGATAGTTCCACGGCGAAACTATCAACGCGGTGCCAAGCGGTTCTTTCACAATGTAACTTTTTGAGCCAAAGATTGTTATAGGAGATTGACATCGTTCTTTCTTTGCCCAGTGTTTTACCGATTTGATATGTTCGCGGATTTCTCCTTTCACAATGGATATTTCGGTAAGAAACGCCTCTTCATACGATTTGTGCAAATCCTTCCACACTGCATCGGCAAGTGCGCCCTCCCAGCGTTCAATAGCAACAAGGAGTTTCTGCAACATTTCAATGCGGTATTTCACATCCTTTGTCTTGTCCTGCAAAAAAAATGATTTCTGTTTTGCAAGAATTCCATCAATTCGTTCTACTGTTGTATTTTCCATATTATTTTCTTCCTGTAAAGTGATCCATTGTGTGATAAATGCCAAACAATTCGCCAAAGAACCAATCGAATACTTTTGTCGGCAACAAACCTTCCATCAAACGGATGAAGTGGAAACTCCACGGAATTCCCTTAAAATCAACGTTTTTCTCGATTGCCTTCACGATTTTCGCAGCTGTTTTTTCTGGGTCGAGAATTGGAAAAATTTTCGAAGAAACGCCATCGAACATACCTGTATTAATATAGTACGGAGCTACCGTCGTGATATGCACATTCTTCTTCATATTTTGCAGTTCAATCCGCACGGAATCCGACCAACCAATAACCGCCCATTTACTTGCCGCATAAATGCTCATTTTCGGATTCGAAAGCATTCCGGCCGCCGAAGCGATTGTGCAGATATGTCCTTTGTCGCGGGCAATCATGTCGGAAATAAACGCATGAGCCACATACATTGGCGCAATGGCGTTGATTGTCATTGTGCGGTCAATGTCGGTTATTGTGTTTTTGTCGAACGTGTTATTGCTGGTAACCACGCCGGCACATTGAATTAATATGTCAATGTCGCCACATTCTGATTTAGTTTTTTCATAAGCCGCCAACACTGCTTCGTTCGACGAAACATCTACTTTGAAACCTATGGCTTTGCCATACTTATTGTGCTCAGCCACAACAGTTTCGATGTTTTTTTCATTAATATCCCAAATCACAACTTGCTTTGCGCCCTTTTCAAGCGCCATACGACCCATAATTTTGCCAATTCCCGATGCACCACCAGTTATCAGCACGGAATTTCCTTCAATTTTCATAGTTACTAATTTTAAAATCTACGCAAAGGTAAAATCCACACTGCACTTATCCTTCAAAATGTGACATTCTACACGTTTTTGGGACGAAATATCCAAATAATTGGCAAAATATAGCCAAAATGTGGTGAAATCACAGAAAAAAATACGGTCTTTGGGGTGAATGACACACCTATTATTATACATGTTCATCTAAAAATTCAATGCTGACGCCATCTATTTTGAAATTCAATATTTTTTTATGAAATTTGCAAGAAACAAATTCTATTTAATATGAAAATTTTAGTCCTAAACTGCGGTAGTTCATCAATCAAATACCAACTGTTGGAAATGCCACAGGAAACTGTGGTCGCTTCGGGTATTGTGGAACGTATCGGTGAAAAAGTAAGCACGTTGAAAATTGAAATCAACGGCAAAAAAGAAGTTTTTGAAGAACCAGTTGACAATCACGAAGTTGGCGTGGAGAAAGTTATCGCTCTCCTACTCGCCCCCGAACGTAACATTATTCAAGACAAAAACGACATTGTTGCTGTCGGTCATAGAATCGTCCACGGTGGTGAATATTTCAACAAAAGCGAACTGCTCACACCTGACGCAATTCAAAAAATAGCAGAATGCAATAATTTTGCGCCACTTCATAATCCTGCAAACCTAAAAGGTATCAAAGCCGCTCAAGCAGCGTTGCCAAAGGCTGTTCACTGTGGCACGTTCGACACGGCGTTCCACCAGACAATGGAACCTGTCGCATTTATGTACGGTCTGCCCTACAAATACTACGAAAACAACAAAATCCGCCGTTACGGATTCCACGGCTCAAGCCACCGCTACGTTTCGCAAGAGGCGGCAAAAATGCTTGGCAAGCCATACGACAACTGCAAGACAATCGTGTGCCACTTGGGTAACGGTTCGTCAATCACAGCCGTTGTTAACGGAAAATCTATCGATACGTCAATGGGCTTCACTCCTCTCGAAGGCGTGATAATGGGTACTCGTGCGGGCAACGTCGATATGGGTGCCGCATTCCAGTTGATGCGTCAGGAAGGTTTATCGATTGACGAGATGGACAACATTGTAAACAAACAAAGCGGTTTGAAAGGCATTGCAGGCGTTTCCGACATGCGTGACTTGCAATCCATGGCACAAAGCGGCGACAAGAAAGCAAAACTTGCAAAAGACATGCTTACGTTGAGCATCAAGAAATACGTAGGTGCGTATCTTGCAGAAATCGGCGGTGCCGACTGTATTGCGTTTGCCGGCGGAATTGGTGAACACGACGGCGATGTGCGTAAAAACGTGCTTTCCGGTTTGGAATGTTTCGGCATAGAACTCGACGAAGCCGCTAACAGCAAGCAAGGCGATAGTTGGATTATTTCAAAACCATCATCGAAAATCAAGGTTTTGGTCGTACAAACCAACGAGGAAATCGTAATTGCACGCGATACGTATGCAATTGTGAACGAGAAATAATAAAACCTTATTCATACAAAAAACTCCGTCAAGCAATGCTCGACGGAGTTTTTTGTACTATTAAAAGAATTTACTTCAAGTTCAGCGACATTGTTTTGGGATATGTCACGGTGTATGAAAGTTTCAAGTTTTTCGTTTCTGACGGCTTCAAGTCAAGATTCCACGTTGCTATGTTCTTGTCGTCCAAAGTGGCACCGTCGTACGACATATTTGAAACCGTAATGCTCGACGAGCCGGAAACTGGCAGATTGTCCAAAATTTCAATTTTCACGTTGGTTGACTTGTTGTTTCTCACAGAAATGTTCCACATAGCGGTTTGCTTATAGTTCTTCCCTATCGTCGATTTCTTGTTAAACTCGTCCGACAACGTGCGTTCCACCATAATACCTTTGTCCTGTCCCAACGAAAGTTTCAGAGTATCAGTAGTTTGGGCTATATTCAGATAAGACGTTCCCACGTATTTTCCACCTAAATACAGCGTAACATCACCCGAAAGGAAGTTATATTTTGCGAAATCGGTTATTTTTGCCAGCAAATACGCATTTCTGTCAAGTTTTGGCACGCAACGGTACACGTATTCGGCAGGAAGATTGTTAGTGTTTATTGTCAGCATAGCGTCGTTTTGTTGCGATTTTACGCTAAACAATTCATCGATGACAAATTCTATCGTAGTCATTTTTTCGTCCGTCGTTGTACGTATGCCACGCGCTACGTTTGACATAGCAGATTTGGAAGCCGCAGCTGCCTCGTCCATTTCCATATCGTAAGCCACACTTTCAGCAGCAGCCATTTTCAAATTCGCCTTGGAATAACGCACTTGTGGCTGGTGTTCACGCAAAATCCATTTGTTCAATGTCGGCACGGTGCCGTTCAATGTCGGATTTCCCGTTGAGAGCGTCACTTTTACATTGTCCCAGTCGTAACCCGACGATTGATACACTTTTGCCTTGTACGCCACGGAAATGTCTTTGTTCACGTCTTCCACGCGAGCTTCATAGAATGGTGTCCAATATGCACAATTCACATAATACGACATTCCCAACTTGATTGTCTGTGCCTTGTTTGACGAAACAGTTACAACCACCCCGCCTTTCGTGCGATTGCGGTACGGAGCAAGTTCCGCGTTGATTCCCGCCAATTCAGTGTTGAGTTCCGCAATGGATTTGTCGGTTTTGCGGATGTTTTCCTTCAGTTTCAGCATTTCCGACTGATAGAATTTCAGCACTTTGTCCAACTCCACCGTGCTCAGATTTGAATTTGCCCCTTTGATTTCACGGTTTGCGTTAAGAATCTCTATCTCATTGGCATACACGTCTTTAGTATATTTCAAGACAGCGATTTTGTCTTCCAAGTCCTGTTTGATTTTCGTCAAACTGTCGCCTTTGGGCGTCTTGTCCTGCGTAACTCTGTACAACACATTATTTATTACGAAATCTCCCACTCCTTCCAACTGAATTGATTCCTCACTGATAGCGGTCGGAAGGTCGGTAAGCGTCACGGTACTTACGCCTGCGGGAATTTTTGCGTCAGCCACGCACGAAAGCGACGCACCGCTTAGATAAATTGTCACGTCCTTGATTTTCGTTGGCACGGTAACGTTTGTGGCATACGAATACTCTGCTACCAATAGCATTGATAGTAAAACAAATCCTAATTTTCTCATAAGTCGTTAATTTAAAATGTGTAACATAACCGAAAGACTATTCGGCAGATTTTTTCTTACCGAAAGTCCATCCAAAACTCATACCAAGATTTGGTGTAAAATAAAATTTATCAGCCTTCACGCCGAAACCAAGTCCAGTTTCCATTTCCACAGTAAAACCACCAGCAATACTTGCTTTGCCGAAAAACGAAATATCACAAAGATGTTCCACCATATCCTCTATTTTGTAGATTTCATCTTTTGTTACCACATAGTCGTCATTTTCTTTATAGTATTCAAGTGGTTGACCATCATACCGATACGTACTTTTATCTATTAATTTGTTGTATTCTTTTGAATATGTTGTCACATGATTTTTTCCAACAAAATCCCAATATTTATACGCCAAACTCAAACCATATTGCAACAAGCAGGATTCGCTCGCTTTCTTAAAATAAAAGCGAGGTTCAACCAATGCATACAAACCGCCTGGAACGCACGGCAACTGTGCCTCGTTAAACAAAATTCGCGTGCCGAGCACGGTACCCACTCCTACTTTCAATGAAAATTGAGGGACTATATTGCATTCATAGTTAATATTCGCAGTTCCCGTAGCAAATTGTAAAGCATTTACTGAGGTATAATGACGATACGATGATAAACATTTCGTAGGCGTTATCGCAGTTGTGTCATATTGTATTTCCTGAGAAAATAACAACAATGAACTAATTAACAGACAAACAGTTACAACCGATGATTTAAACAAATTCTTCATACTATTTCTCCTTTTGTTTTAACAAAAATAAAAAATACATAATATTATTGTAAAGAATGTTAAAAATATGTGGTGGTTTGTTGAAAAACTTTTCGAAAAAAATTAATACCTTTGAAATCAAATCAATTATTAAAACAAAAATCTATAGTATGAAAAAAGTAAAACTATTACTCGCAGGTATTCTCGGCGTACTTTTGGTTTCGTGCGGGAACAACAAGACAACGCAAAAAGAACAATCTGAATGTCAAGGATTTAAGTTAGGAACTGGCGTGAATGTGAGCCATTGGCTTTCGCAGTCGGACCGCCGTGGCGAAGAACGAGCAAAACAAATCACGAAAGCGGACTTTGATTCAATTGCTTCGATGGGTTTTGAACATGTGCGCCTGCCGATAGACGAAGTGCAGTTTTATGACGAAAACCTAAACCGTGACGAAGAAGCGTTCGCATTGCTGAAAAATGCAATAGACTGGACGTTGGAAAACAACATGAACATTATTGTTGACCTCCACATTACTCGTGCGCATTATTTCCTTACGGAAAACGAAAACACGCTATTCACCAAAACTGAAGCTCAGGACCAAATGGTTGCAATTTGGAAAGACTTGCAAAAATTCTTGAAATCATACCCTACCAACAGAGTTGCTTACGAACTTTTGAATGAGGCTGTCGCACCTACCCACGAGGCGCTGAATCAACTGGAAGGCCGATTGATTGCGGCAATCCGCGAGGAAGAGCCAAACCGTTATATTGTTGTCGGTTCCAACTGGGCTCAATCGGTTGAAACTATGCAATATCTGCAAGTTCCCGAAAATGATACCCATCTCATTATCAGTTTCCACTACTATAATCCGCTGTTTGTAACACATTATGGCGCTCCATGGACAATTTACAAGGATTGTAAGGAAAACATAACCTATCCAGGTAATTTGCTTGCCGATACATCGTTCTTTGCTGGCAAAGATGAAAAGACTGTTCAGGAATACCGTACACAAAGTGGTGTTTGGGACAAAGAAAAAATGTTTTCACAGATTAAAAAGGCCGTTGACAGAGGAAAAGAACTCGGATTACAGGTTTACTGCGGCGAATTTGGCGCATATCCGAATTTTGTGAATAAAGAATCACGATTGAACTGGTACAAAGATATGGCGACGATATTCAAGGAAAATAATATTGCCAACGCTCACTGGTGTTACAAAGGCGATTTTCCGATTGTTGACGAAAATCTGATACCAAACGAGATTCCAGCGATATTGTTGGGCAAATAACCATCATTTTTTGAAACTATAGAAAAGGCTACCACACGGTAGCCTTTTTTTTACCAAGATATGACACAGTATGCTATTGCTCCGTAGGCAATTCACCATACATAATACCATTCTTATATTGTAATTTCACAGTAACAATTTGATTATGTGCATTATACGGGATTTTTGTCTGTACACGTATATAATTATCGGTAAAACCAACCTGATAGCCGTCCCGCGTTCTTGTTTCAATTAGAACAGGACGAATTTGTCCGTCGAATTTTTTATAGAATTCTTGGTGCATTTGTTCCGACAAGGCATGAAGTTCCGCACTTCTTGCCGTCCGAACAGACTCCTGCACGTGAGGCTTAATTTTTAGAGCATCGGTTTGCTCACGCTCGGAATATGTGAACACATGGACGAAACTCACCCCCAAGGACTTAACAAAATCGTATGATTTTCTGAAATATTCATCGGTTTCGCCCATCGAGCCCACCATCACATCCATTCCAATAAACGCATCAGGAATCTTGGCGCGGACCTCCTCTATTTTCTTTCTAAAAAAATCGGTGTTGTATCTGCGGCGCATCAATCGCAAAACCTCGTCGCAACCACACTGAAGCGGAATGTGGAAATGTGGCATAAACACATTTGATTGTGCCACAAAATCAATCACCTCCGATGTCAATAAATTGGGTTCTATCGACGAAATCCTGTAGCGTTCAATACCAGAAACCTTCGCCAACGCACGAATCAAATCAAAAAACGTTTCGCCCGTGCTTTGCCCAAAATCGCCAATATTTATTCCACTCAGCACAATCTCATTAACACCACGTGAGGAAATTTCCTCAGCTTGTTTAACCAATGATTGTATGGAAGGATTTCTGCTTTTTCCGCGTGCTAACGGAATTGTGCAATATGAACAGCGGTAATTGCAACCGTCTTGCACTTTCAAAAATGCCCGTGTACGTTCCGAACAAGAATAGGCATACGAAAAGTCATTTACTTCGTCGATTGCTGAAACTTGTTGCACTGCACAGCCGCACATTTCGTATTCACGAATCCGATCAACAATATTGAATTTCTCCTTTACCCCCAAAACCAATGCAACCCCATCAATATCAGCAATTTCTTTTGGTTTCAATTGTGCATAGCAGCCAACCACAATAATCAAGGCATTTGGATTACGACGATGTGCGCCACGAATCGCCTGACGACTTTTTTTATTGGCGGATTCCGTCACACTGCACGAATTAACAACATAGTAATCTGCCACATCGGTAAATTTAACCTGTTGGAAACCAGCATCTTTCATTTTACGGGAAAGAGTTTCCGTTTCCGCATAATTCATTTTACAACCTAATGTGTAGAACCCGACAGTCTTCACTACGTCTATTTTTTGGCAAATATATACGAAACCCAACAATTAAATGAAATTGGTATTTAAAATATAATTAATTTTGTATCAACATTATTTCGTATGAGACAAAAGATAATACTAATTACAGAGCTTGTTTTTTTGTGTATGAGCGCATTCTCCCAAAAAACTGAAAATTCTATTCGTGTCAACCAGATTGGATATACCACCAACGAAGTGAAAACTGCGTTCATTGCAAATAAAAATGCAACTTCGTTCGAAATTAAAGATGCACAGACGGATAAAACCGTGTATCAAGGGAAACCATCGGAAAACTCGTATTGGAAAATGTCTGAAGAAAATCTGCAGACGATTGAATTCAGCGATTTCAAACAAGAAGGCTCCTATTATATAGTGTGTGGTAACAAGAAATCGTATCCGTTCAAAATTCAAAATGAACATCTTTTCAATGACATAAGTAAGGCTTCGATTCGGGCATTTTACTACTGGCGTGCGTCAACGGAACTGCTTCCACAACATGCTACGTGGAAAGGAACTGATTTTTCGCGTCCTATGGGACACAAAGACGATGTGGTGAAAATTCACTCGTCGGCTGCCACAAAATCCCGTCCCGAAGGTACGATTGTCTCCGCCCCAAAAGGCTGGTACGACGCGGGCGACTACAATCTCTACGTGGTGAACGCAGGAATCTCCTATCATGCTCTGGCATTTGCATACGAAATGATGCCAGAATATTACAACTCGCTCAACCTGAACATTCCCGAGAGCGGCAACGGTGTCCCCGACATTCTCAACGAACTTAAATGGGAGCTTGATTGGCTGTTTGCCATGCAAGACGAAGACGGCGGTGTTTACACCAAATTGTCGTCACTCCGTTTTTGCAGCATGATTATGCCCCACGATGACAAACTCGACCGCTATATGATTGGAAAATCAACTGCTTCGGCCCTTGATTTTGCAGCCATGATGGCAATGTCGGCACGAATTTTCAAGCCATACGAACATATTTTCCCTAATATTTCGGCAAAAGCGACAAATGCCGCAAAGCGAGCATGGAATTGGGCGAAGAGCAATCCTACAGTATATTACAAAAACCCTTCGGATGTGTTCACAGGAAACTACCGTGACGACGACGTGACCGACGAGTTTTTCTGGGCAGCCGCAGAATTGTACATCACAACAAAAGACGAAAAATACTTTAAAGAATTGGATTTCTCGCAGGAATTTACCGTTCCCGAATGGGGCAATGTCCGCACGTTGGGACTTATGTCGCTTGTGCTGCACAACGAGGTTCTTCCGAAAGAATATTCAAACGTGTTCGCTTCGTTCCAAAAATTGACCAACGACCTCTATGCCATGTACGAACGTTCCGCAAACAAGGTTCCTATTGAGAAATTCAACTGGGGAAGCAACGGTGTAATTGCATCATCAGGAGCATTACTTGGTTTGGCCTTCAAGGAATATGGTGACGAAAAATACCATCGTGCAATGATTGATTCTTGGAACTATCTATTAGGTTGTAATCCAACAGATTACTGCTTTATTTCGGGATTCGGTTCAAAATATCCGAAACATTTCCACGACCGTCGTTGTACTTCAGACGGCATTGAAGAACCAATTCCAGGTTATTTGACAGGCGGAGCCACAAACATTATTCTGCGCGACTGCGGAGTAAAAGGCTACCCTTCCACTACCCCTGCTGGCTGTTACCGCGATGCCATTTGCAGTTTCTCGACCAACGAAATTGCAATAAATTGGAATGCACCGTTTGCATTGCTGGCGGGAATGGTTGAATCGTATAGTAACAAATAACAAGATTATCTCGGAACTATACACTTCAGAGAATGCTTCTGAATCTTAAAAGATATGTCAGTGGCACACATACGTGGTTCGCCATCCATGTGCATCAGTCGAGGCACGGAATTGAGAATCGTAAAGTCCTCTAAATGAAGTGTTTCAACATGACGGGAATTATTGAAACTATTCAAAAACAATCGTAGTGTGGCAGGAATCACATCGAGCACGGGCAATTCCTTCACTAAAACCAATTCGAATTTACCATCGGTAATATCAGCTTCGGGAGCGACTTTCGCATTCAGCCCCCATTGGTTTGAATTTGCAATTGTAGCCATGAAAAACTTTTTCTCGATGACTTCGCCATTTATTACAAACCGTCCTGTCTGTTGCGGATACGAGAAATATTCCTCCACAATTGTTTTCACATAATTCAATCCACCTCGAGATTCCGAACAATTTTTGTCAAACAGATTTCCAATTTCGGCATCAAAGCCAAACCCTGCGACATTCACAAAATATTCACTATTGCAAAGTACAGTGTCTATCACCACTTCGTGGGCATCGGCAATCACTTTCAGAGCTTTTTTAACCGACGAAGGTATTGAGAAAAAACGAGCAAATCCATTGCCCGACCCCATAGGAATTATCGCCAAAGCGGAATTTGAATGAATCACCGATTGGGAAACCTCGTGAATGGTGCCATCACCGCCAACAGCCACAATTATGTCGAATCCTTTCTCCACTCCAACGCGTGACAATTCCAACGCATGTCCTGCAAAACGGGTATAAACAAAATCAACATTGAATTTGTCTGGCGGGAGAATTTCACGCGCAATTGGTTCAAATTGTTTCTGCCGCACTTTTCCCGAATGCGGATTGACGATAAACAACACTCGTTTCATATCAATCTTGATCTATTGTTCGTCCTGGATACACGCTCAAAGCTTTTTTCAGGCAACGGACTGCTTTTTTCAATTTGTCCATTTCCAAAATATAGGCAATGCGCACTTGATGAACACCCAATTTTTTACCAGTATAGAAACCTGTTCCCGGAGCGAGCATTACCGTAGCGCCTTCATACTCAAATTCTTCGAGCAACCAACGGCAGAATTTGTCAACGTCGTCAACAGGCAATTCCACCACCGAATAAAATGCCCCGTCAGGCATTGGCGAACGAACACCTTTGATTTCGTTCAATGCAGGAATAATATAGTCACGGCGGGCTTTGTATTCATCAGCCGATTTTTTCAGAAATTCTTCGGGAGTATCGAGCAATGCTTCGGCAATAAGCTGTCCCATTGAAGGCGGACTCAAACGAGCTTGCGCAAATTTCATTGAAGTGGCAATCACATCTTTATTACGAGTAATCATTGCACCAATGCGGATGCCACACACATTATATCGTTTTGAAAATGAATCAATTAAAATAGTATTTTCTTCGATTCCTTTTAAATTCATTACCGAATAATGTTCGCTGTCGTAGCAAAAATCACGATACACCTCGTCGCAAATCAAGAACAAATCATATTTGCGAACCAAGTTACGAATATGCGACAATTCTTTCTGTGTGTAAACGTGTCCTGTCGGATTATTCGGGTTGCAAAGCATAATTGCCTTGGTCTGCGGTGTGAGCGCATCCTCGAAATCCTCAATCGACGGCAATGCGAAATTTGTTTCGATGGATGAACGGACCGGAATCATTCTGGCACCAGTTTCCGTTGTAAATCCATAATAATTAGCATAATACGGTTCAGGCACAATCACTTCATCGGCATAATTTAGAATGCTGTAATATGCAAAACAAATGGCCTCGGAGCCGCCAGTTGTAATAAGAATATCGTCACTGGAAATTTCAATGCCGATTTTCTTATAATATTCCGCCAATTTCTCACGAAGCGAGATATTTCCCGCCGAATGAGAATATGGAATATATTTTCCCGTATAGGAATGCAACGCTTTTTCAGCCAAATCGGGCGTGAGCAAGTCGGGCTGCCCAATATTAAGATGCAACACTTCCACTCCACGCTGTTTTGCCTCGTCGGCATACTGCACCAGTCGTCGGATTGGAGACGCTGGCATTAATAAACCTCTATCAGATACTCTTGGCATACCAATTAATCATTTTTCCACATTGTCGGTGCGAACCGCAGTGGTATCATTTACAATTTTGTTTTTATTTCCACCTAAAATTTCTTTATGTGGATTTGGTGTCACAAAACCCGCAATAACCAGCAATACTGCGCTATTGTCGGCATTTGAGAAAACGGTTATTCCTTTTTCGAATTCCCCACTGCGCCGTGTGTCGTACGAAACAGAAATCACCCCCTTCTCGCCCGGGGCAACTGGCTCCTGCGACCATGTAGGAATCGTACAGCCACATGTGCTCTGTACCTCCTTGACAATCAACGTGTCAACGCCTGTGTTAGTAAACACAAAATCATGCTCGGCTGGTTGCCCAAAAATCACTTTTCCAAAATCATGGCGAACGGTTTTGAATGCAATATGCGCTTTTGTCGCATGTTTCTGCAACATTTTAGTACGTGAACAGGCCAAACCGAACACGCAACAAACAACAAGCCCTATCGCCACAAAACGTTTCATAAGTCAGTTTACAAAAATACGAATTTTTACATTAACAAACAACGGGCTATTGAAAAGTACAGCAAACAACACACAATATCGTTGGTTGTGGTGACAAATGGTCCCGTTGCGATGGCGGGGTCGATTTTGCAACGTTCCAAAATCAGCGGGACAAATGTGCCGAACAATGACGCGAAAACGATGATTACCAACAAAGAAAAACTCACAACAGCTGTCAGATGTAAATCATTACCAGCCATCAAGTTATACAATGAAAGGACAATTGAACAAATAGCCCCTATCAGCAAACCGCCCAACAATTCACGTAGGATTTTTGTCCAGATTGATGTTAATTTCAGAGTTCCGCCCGCAATACTTTGTACCATAATTGATGAAGACTGCACACCAACATTACCGCCCATAGCCGCCAGCAATGGCAAAAACAGCGTAAGGCTTGCATTTTTTGCAATATCCCCCTCAAATATTCCAATTACGCGAGAACTCAAAATACCACCGAGCAAACCAACAAACAACCACGGCAAACGCGCCATTGTTTGACGAATCACACTATCGTTGTCGTCAACATCCTGCGTCAAACCGGCCTGCATTTGGTAGTCCTTTTCAGCCTCTTCACGAATCACATCAACCACATCGTCGATGGTAATGCGTCCTTTCAGGCGGTTTAATGAATCCACAACAGGTACCACGAACAAACCATATTTATCCATCAAGTTCGCAACTTCCTCCGACGGCATACTCGTAGGAACCGACAACACTGTTTCATCAAAAATATCGCCAACCACGGCACTTTCGCCTGCCAAAACCAAACGGGCAATTGGCAGAATTCCAACCAGAACATCCTCATCATCAACCACATACACGTTCATAAGGTTTTCGACCTCGTCGGATTGCTTGCGGATTTCGAGAATACATTTCTGCACGTTCCAGTTTTTATTCACACGGACAAGCTCGGTTGCCATCAAACCACCGGCGGTGTTCTCGTCGTAGTCCAACAAATCGGCGATGTCGCTCGCCTGCTCCTTGTCGGACATTTTTGCCAAGACTTCAGTCTTAATCCGTTCTGGCAACATCTGCAAAATATCCGTCGCATCATCGGAATCCATTTTCTCGATAAGGTCGGTGGCAATAATTTCGGCAGGAATCACCGCAAGTAGGCGGTCAAGCTGCTCGTCTTCAAGCTCCACGAGGATATTAGCCTCCATGGTTGGCTGGAATTGCAAGAAAACGTAATTGGCTTCTTCGTTGGTTAACTGTTCAAGAATATCGGCTATGTCGGCTGGGTGCGCATCTGCGAAACAATCTAAAATTTTCTCTACATCCTGAACTTCTATAAGCGATTTCAGGTACGCGATAAAATCTTTTGTCAACTCGAATTGCATATCAGCCTCCTTTCATTGTAGTCAATACCTTTCTGTTTTGCGTTGCGAAAAAACGAAAAATTTTCCACAATGACAAACAATTCACACATCAGTTTTGAACGATATGCAATATTTTTTCGTCCAAACACTATATTACTTTTGACAAAAGATTTTCTTACTGTATATCCTGCACAAGGCGGACGGAATATGCACCCTTACGACTAAAATAACTTGTTGTGGCTGTATAGCAAACTACAAAGTATTCAGCATTGTCTCCAAAATATTCATCATCATCTGGACTATTCGTAGAACTGGACCAATAATTACCCGCAAAGCCACAATTAGAAACAAACGTACCCCATCGTGCACCTGCATTTGGTAAAAATATAGCCCCATTTTTCTCCATTTTGTCCCATTCACTTATGGTATAATCGTTTGCTTCCAATACAATTGTATAGTCAAAGGTGATTTTAGGTTCTTCTTTTGGATTCGGCATAAATTCAATAGAATCAGGTAATTGCCAATCATCTGGCAATAGAATAAAACCATTCACTCCGTTTACACGACCACAAGCTTGTAAATTTTCACAATTTTGGCGTCCTCTTATTAAGTAATCCCATTCTCGAACTCTAAGTGTACGCCACAATCCCGCTTGATTGCCACCGTTTTTGATTTTGTTGTAAACACCCCAATCAGCATTAGCATATTTACCAAATAATCCATATCCCTTACGACCTCCCACATAGAAATCACTACAATTATAACCCACATCAAAAGGTTTATACACTACTGCGCCACTATTCCACCCACTCGTTCCAAAATGAAATAAATCAATCCATCCTTCATAACCAGGAAAAGAAACAAAACAATTGTCGCTACCTTCAACATTTCCACCATAACAATCTTCCGTATCAGGATTTTGTGTTCCTACATAATTCCATTGATTTGAGGCAAAGCGCCACGTCTTCGTGCATTCCTTATACTGAAGATTTCCCTGCGAAAAATGGACTTTTTTATCTTCTGAAACAGAAAAAACGCCTTTGAGCGCACCATCAACTGCATTTGGATTTTGCACATACACATCGTTGTCATCAACAATTCCGTCTGTTCCACTTTCGTTTTCAAACAAGTCACTGCACGACACGCAAAACATTGTTACTAAGCACAATACAGAGAAAAATTTAATAGACCTTACCATAATCCAATTTTTTATCAATATGGAACAAATATAATAATTTTTTTATACCCCAATATTCATGCAAACCGTCCCTATCAGCAATGCCAATATGGCTTTCGAAACTTTAAGAAACACAAATGTGAGTTTTGATTCCGCAAATAGTGGCAATCCGCCGTGGCCGTCCTGTACGAGCATGTTCGCCAATAAAATGCTAAACGGCACGCTACCAGATAAATACAGAGAAATAAACAAAATATGTGGTCCTGATTCGGGTATCAATCCGATGAGTACGGCAACGACCAACAACCCCCAGCGATATTGGGTCACAACATCCTGTAATTCAACATAATAATTCAATATTTGCACAATGGCGATAATGCAAGTCGTCCACCCCAACACTTTCAAAAAATGCTTTTTAATAATGTGTTCCCAAAAATGATGTTCCAAAAAATGTTCAGGAACCACGCACAACACGCACGCCGTGGCAAACGAAATCAGCACAAACGTAAGCGAAAACCAGTCAAGCGAATGTTCGTGATGGTGATGTTCCACTTCCATTGGCATAATATCGTGGCTATGACCAATTTCGCCAAGAACCGACAACACAAATATCAGCAACACGCCAAACAGCAAAATTGCCCGATGTGGCGAAGCGTGTTTTAAATTTTCCCAAACCGACGTTTTTTCCTCGTCGTGCGAGGTTTCTTCTTTATGTATTTCGAAATGAGCGACTTCAAGTTCCAAATTTTTTGATTTATACAGCGCATCAATCAAAAACCCGCCAACCACAGCAACCACGACAAGGATTCCCGTGATTTGCAGAGCTGTTTTTGCATCCAACGAGAACAACAAAAACGCCTCGTCGCCCATTGTCGCCACAAACGTTGCGAACAACGCCCCCAACGAAACCAAATTATGCGAGAACAGCGTCACCACCGTGTAAGTGCCAAGACAGCCCGGCAATACACCAAATAACACGCCTATCACAATTTGCCGCCAGCCCTTTTTCTGAATGTTTTTACAGAATGCGCCGTGCGTTTTCACATTGATATATTCAATGAACAACATCATTGCCAACACAAAGAAAGTGATTGACAATGAGTTTTTTATTATAGAAAATATACATTCCGAAATTTCCATTTTATAAAAGGTATATGCAAAAAAAAAAGGACTTATGTCCTTTTTTAACTTTTCTTGTACCTAGAGCGGGAATTGAACCCGCACGGACGCAATGTCCACAGGATTTTAAGTCCTGCGTGTCTACCAATTCCACCATCCAGGCGAATTCATCTGAGCGAGAAACGGGACTCGAACCCGCGACCCCGACCTTGGCAAGGTCGTGCTCTACCAACTGAGCTATTCTCGCGATTGCGTTGCAAATGTACTACTTTTTTTTAACCTACCTACACTCTAACGATTTTTTTTCAAAAAAAAATTCGCTCAAAACCGCAACACGCTTATATTCAAACAAATAATTTTACATTTTTTCTTGTTTGGCAACGATATATTTGCAGATTTTCCGTATCAAACTTGGTCCTTCGTATATAAAACCAGTATATAATTGCACCAAACTTGCCCCGGCCTGCAACTTTTCGTACGCATCTTCGGGTGTCATAATGCCCCCAACACCAATTATTGGAAATGCCCCCTTCGATTTTTCGTGCACATAACGGATAACTTCGGTTGACCGTTTTGTTTCGGGAGCTCCACTCAAACCACCATTCCCTATTGATTCAATGTATTCTTTTGAATACGACAAGCCATCGCGCTTTGTTGTTGTATTGGTGGCAATAATACCTGCTATGCCAGTCTTTCCAACTATTTCAACAATATCGTCAAGTTGTTCGTTCGTCAAATCTGGTGCGATTTTCAACAAAATAGGCTTTTGCCGTGGTTTCGCGGCATTGGCTTCGCACAATGTTTCAAGTAGATTTGTCAATGGTTCTTTATCCTGCAACTCTCGCAGATTCTGCTGGTTCGGACAACTCACATTCACTACAAAATAATCGACGTATTCATATAATGCGTTGAAGCCCAGCACATAATCGCGTGTGGCATCTTCTATAGGAGTAACTTCGTTTTTTCCAATATTTCCACCTATAATAACATTGGTATGGCGTTTTTTAAGATTTTTCACCATTGATTCCACACCATTATTATTAAACCCCATTCGATTGATGAGCGCTTTGTCCTTCACAAGACGGAACAAACGGGGTTTCGGGTTGCCAATCTGCGGACGCGGAGTCACCGTCCCCACTTCAACAAACGCAAATCCCATTGCACCAAGCATCTCAAACGCACGGGCATCTTTGTCCAATCCAGCAGCCAGTCCAACTGGATGAGGAAATTTCAAACCCAAAACCTCACGTTCCAACACAGAATTCGATTTCACATTAAAATGCCAGTTGCAAAACGAACGAACTCCCGGCACATCGTTGAGAAACGACAGCCAATTCATTGTGAATGTGTGAATCGTTTCGGGGTCGAAGCGAAACAATATCGGACGTACTACCGAAGAATAAAATGACATACGCACTACATATTTTTTGAATGTCAAAAATATAGCAAAATACGATAATAACAAAATTACTTAGAAATTATGACCACATATCGGCTGTTGCATACTGCATTTTTTATTGCATTTTATTTGCATTGCATTCGTTTTGCACTTATATTTGCATAATAATTACAAAAAAGATACGGTTATGCCAGCTCACAAATCTAAAAATTTCCGTTTTCGGATTATTGACGAATGTCTTCGTGACACATCACGCACGTGGTCATTGGACGACTTGATTAACGAGGTTTCCAAGAAACTCACCGATGTGTTCAATGTGGAAAAAGTTAGTCGCCGTTCGATTCAGTACGACATTGCCCTGATGCGCGAACAGCCACCTGTTGGTTACGGAGCGCCAATAGTTTGCATCGACGGAAAATACTCGTATTCCGACGAAAATTTCTCTATTCAGAACATGCAGCTGAGTCAACCCGACATAGATAATTTGACTGAAGTAGCAAACACGCTGAAACAATACAAACAATACACTCACTTGGGCGACATTACCAAACTCATTGAAAAAATTGAAGCGATAATTGCTATTAATCCAAAGCCACACTCGCCTATTGCGGCGTTCGAATCAAGCAAAAAACTTGCGAAAGGCATTTCGTGGCTCAAACAAGTGGTTGATGCAGTTGCAAACAAGCACGTAATAGAATTATCGTTCAAACAAAAAGACGACTCAATTTCACAATTGGTGATACACCCCTATTTTATTAAAGAATACCACAACGAATGGTATCTGTACGGATTGGAAGACCCGTCGTACAAATTTATTGTGGTGCCTGTGAGCGACATTGCTGCCATTTCGCCTCAAATCATAACATTTATAGAAAACGAGACTTACACACAAGAATCATATTTCGACCATCTGATTGGCGTACAGCCAGGCGAAAACACAAAACCCACGGGCGTCACTCTCAAAGCAACGGTTGACATTGTGCCTATGATAGAGCAACACCCGTTCCATAATTCGCAGGTAATCAACGATATGGGAGCAGATGGCGCAATAGTTGAAATGAAAGTGATTGTAAATCAGGATTTAATAGACAAGATTTTGCGCTACGGCTCAAAAATAAAAGTTGAATCGCCCGACAAACTTCGTAAAACAATCCTTACAGAACTTAAATCGGCATACGAAGCATATTTCCAATTGTCATTGTTCTAAAAGAAAGGATTGCACACAATAAAAAAAGGAAATCAAAATTGATTTCCTTTTTTTGTGGGCGCTGAGGGATTCGAACCCCCGACCCTCTGGGTGTAAACCAGATGCTCTGAACCAGCTGAGCTAAGCGCCCTTTGGCTACATTTGTTTTTCAAATGCGATGCAAAGATAGATACTTTTTGATACACTCCAAATTTTTAAGACGATTTTTTTGATAAAAATTCAGCAACCACATACGAACTACCGCCCACAAACACTACAGTTTCGTCTGTAACATTTTGTATTGCAGCCCTATACGCTTTCATTACGGAAGAATGCACGATGTGATTTTTTTTTGCAAAAAACGACTCCAAGCGCTCCATTGGCATCGCTCGTTCTATGTTTGGCATACATAAATAATATGTAGCATTGTCGGGAAGCAAGGTAATAATGGTGTCAATATCCTTGTCGCCGACCATTCCCCACACAATTCTGATGTCTTTTTTGCCCAACGACTGCAACTGTGGCATTGTGTATGAAATTCCATCATAATTATGTCCTGTATCGCAAATGGTAAGTGGCTTTTGAGAAATAATTTGCCAACGCCCTATTAAATTCGTGTTTGCCACCACATTTTTATAGCCCCGTTTGATTGCCGCAACGGGAATGGTATAGGTTTTTCTCAATTCATGTATGGCGGCATAAACAGTAGCAATATTTTTCGCTTGGTAAGCTCCATGTAAACCACTGTGTGCCTGAAATATAGATTTTTGTTCTGCATTTAAAATCGAAAAAGTATCAAACCAATTGCTTTCAGATCTGACTATAAACTCTTTCGATGCAAATAGTATGCGCGAACCATTTTCCTTAGCTACAGCCTCAAATACTGGTGCTGTTTCTGGATGAAATTCCCCGACAACCACAGGAATATTCGGCTTGATGATACCTGCTTTTTCACGAGCAATTTTCGCAAGCGTGTCACCTAAAATCTGCGTATGGTCGTAGCCAATGTTCGTAATCACCGACAATTTGGGTGTAATCACATTCGTGGAATCCAAACGCCCACCTAACCCGACTTCAATCACAGCCACATCAACGTTTTTATGACGGAAATACGCAAACGCCATCGCTGTGGAAACTTCAAACATAGATGGCTTTAGTCGTTCAATTTCTTTAGAATGCTTTATTAATAAAGCATTGATAAATTGCGCCGTAACATTTTTTCCATCAACACGAATTCGTTCACGAAAATCAACAATATGCGGCGAAGTATAAAGCCCAACCCTATAGCCCGCTTCCTGCAAAATAGAAGCTATAAAATGCGATGTGGAACCTTTTCCATTTGTTCCTGCAACGTGTACACACGCGATTTCTTTTTCAGGATTCCCCAACAGAGTCAACAAATCGCGGATATTCTGCAACGACGGCACATACGCCGATTGTCCAACGTGTTGAAAACTTGGGAATTGGGAATATAGATAGTGCAAAATTTCCGAATATACCATACCAATAGCAAAGAATTATCAATTCGTAAAGTAAACGTTTTTTATCGAAACCATAAAATTATTCAGGAAAATATTCCGTAAACGTCTTGTCGGTATAAAAAGTGACGATTTTTTCGACTTTTTTCGGCTGAACATCTTTCTGCGGGGAAAATACGTCGTTTTTTTGCAATTGCTCTCTTTTTTCAATAGAAACAGATGAACTTTCGGGTTCTACAGTTGTAAATAAATCAGGTTCAACAACCTCTTCTTGTTGGCTACGGGCCATGGCACGCGACGAACGCACTCCCGTAAGCAACCAGTTGGCGTCTATGTCCTTGTATTGCTCCAATAAACTCATTATAAAATTCAACCCCGGCTTGTTACGTTTTGCTATCAAATGAGAAATACTCGAAGCAGGCACTCCCAATTTTTTTGCAAAATCTGCATTGGTTAATCCATACTCAGAAATTAAGTGAGCTATTCGGTCGTTTATTGCAAATTCGTCGTTCATATTTGTAAAAATTCGATTTTACAAATGTAAAATAAAAATTATTAACTTTTGTAAACTTTACAAATTTACTTTTGTAAATATATTTCTATAAAATAACGACAGTTACAGCACCTACTATCCCTCAAACACCTTGATTTTATTAAAGTTTAAAAAGAAATATTTTTTGTAATTTATTGGTTTTTAATATATTACAATTCTAAAATCGTAGATTTTATGGAATTTTCTTTCAAATCCAAGAGTTTGTATTAAATAAATGGTTTATATATATATTATAACTAACTGATTTTATGACTATTATATCTACATATATATTGTTAATACTGCAATATAGAACAATTGTGAACAAACGTTTACATTTATGAATTATTTTGTAAAATCAGCGCGCTTATTTGTAAATATTTCAACAAATAATGTAGTTAACTTTTGTAAAGATTTAACAATGTGAAATTTGATTAAAATTGTAAATATGTAAATCGAGATGAGTTTTTCTCTTTTATAATGAATTTTGAAAAAATCACGTTTTTTCTGTCAACATACGGAAACGAGAAAAATATGGCGATTTTTTTGAGAAGAACTTCCCTACTCTATTTTTCGTTACTTTTTCTCGCAGAAGATAAAAACTAAACAAAATCTTTCTATTTTTGAGAATAGAAAAAAGAATCTACAAAACGATAATATGGAAATGAAAAAAAATAACCACATAGGTTTCTATATTTTATCTTACCTTGTGATTCATTTGGGTTTTTTATTCATTATAGGGCGGAAAGACATTGATTGTGACACGCTCTATTCTACATTTAACATGCTGTTTTGGGGTTGGTATCTTATATTTTATTATCCACGCCCGTTCCGTTATTTATTTAATTCATACAATGGTTATGCTATTTTTCAAGTGTTGTTCACTCTGCAAATGCCCGTACCTTTAATTGGTGTTTATAGAGACAATTTTGATGTCAACAATCTTTATTATTCTTTTGAAGGATTTTATCCATTTCTTTCTTGGTTAAATGTGTTCTATACTGGTAATTACTCCGGAGAAGTAGGCTTTAATTATGCAACACACAATCCATTGAGATGGGGAACAATAATAAATGAAGAAGATGCAATGTGGGGATATGTGTATGTGGGAGCCGTAGTTTGCTTTTTTATTCTATTTTGTTTGCTTACAATATGGCATTTGTCGTTGTATAAAAAAGAAAAAAACAATAGCGAAAACAGTAAGAATGCCTCAATCGCCATGGAAGAAAAAATAATTCTTGTTTTCCATAGTGGAGTACTTATAATTCTCCTTGCAGTTTCCCTTACGCTTCTTACTGGAGTTATTCTTGCTTTTGCCGATTCCCTCATTTGGGAATCAATATTTGTAGTATTGATTTGGCTTTTTTCTCTCTTTTTGCTGAAAAAAAACAAGAACTCCGAAAAATGGGACATGCCGATTTATACAATGTTTTTAGTTTCATTTCCCGTCATTATTACAACGGATTACGGACAAATTAAACTTTATTCTTGGGGAATATCATTAGCAAGACTCATAAATTCAGGCATAGAGTTTGAGTTTTGGAAAATATTAAGTCTTGTTATAATGATAATAGAGACAGGTATTTTCATACTAGTGCTACACCGGAGAAAGAAAAGTAAAGAAAATAACCTTTGCTGTTAATTTGCCAAGTGACGGTTCAAATTGTTATTAGAAGTAAAATTACTTTTTTTCTTCTTACCAAATTTATTTTTTCCTTTAGCTTTTCTCGCAGAAGACAAAAAGTAAAAGGGATAATAATATCTTTTGAACTCAAATAAAAAATGTACCTTTGCAACACTAAAATTTACCAATATGAATAATATACAGCCCGTCACACCGATTTCGGTTGACAATATTAAAAGCAAAATCCACGAAATCCGTGGACAAAAGGTCATGCTCGACAGGGACTTGGCAGAATTGTATCAAGTTGAGACTAGGCGAATAAACGAGCAAGTTAAACGAAACATTTCTCGTTTTCCCGAAGATTTTATGTTTCAATTAAACGCAGATGAGTTTTCAAACTTGATATCGCAAAATGCGACATCAAAATGGGGAGGTTTAAGAAAACGCCCTTATGCGTTTACAGAACTTGGGATTGCTATGTTAAGTTCTGTTTTATCATCGGAAATCGCCATCCAAGTGAATATCAATATCATGCGGGCATTTGTAACTATGCGCCATGCTATTTCTTCTATTGCTGACCAAGATCTGAAAATAGAAAAAATCGAACACAAACTTGATTCACTTTCGGTTTATATAGATGACGTTCTTCGTGATCAAAACGACATCAACGATGACACAGCAACACAATTGGAACTAATAAACCAAACACTTGCCGAACTGCAAGCCGAAAATGCCGTGCGAAAAACATTCCAAGAACGAAAACCCGTAGGATTCAAAATAGAAAACCGTAAACAATAAATGTCATCACAGTTTGTGACGACATCACAATTGTCAACGGTGTGTTTGTTTGATATTTTAAGGTCACAATTTGTGACCTTAAACATAAAAATCAACTCTTTTGATTCGCAAACGTCATTGCCTTTTCAATTCCCATGGTGAGGAACGTGTAGATTGCAGTGGTAGATTTTTCGGTTATCGGAGGAATTTGCGTCTTTTCTTCCGCCGTCCATTTGCCAAGCACGAAATCTATCTGCTGGCCTTTGGCAAAATTGTTGCCCACGCCGAACCGCATACGTGGATAGGCATCGGAACCAAGCAGTTCCTGTATGTTTTTCAGCCCGTTGTGACCGCCGGCACTGCCCTTTCCCTTCATACGCAAGGTTCCAAACGGCAACGCAAGGTCGTCAACCAACACAAGCACGTTTTCAATTGCGATTTTTTCCTTCTGCATCCAATAATGTACCGCCTTACCCGACAAATTCATATAGGTGCTCGGTTTTATCATCACCAACTGACGGCCTTTGTAACTTGCATACGCCACGCTTGCGTATCGGTCAACGGCAAAAGTAGCATTGAGCGACTTTGCCAATGCGTCAATCATCACAAAACCAATGTTGTGGCGCGTGTCAACATACTCGTCGCCTATATTTCCCAAACCTACAATGAGATATTTCATCGGACTAAATTTTAGTTAAAAATATAAAAAAATCCGTTATCGAAACCGACAACGGATTTGAGTCTCAAACAATCGAACGATTATTTACCTTGTTGGTTGCTTTCGCGAGTTGCCAACACTGAACAAACAACCGATGATTTTGGTTCTTCAATTGTCAAACCTTCGAATGAAAGTGCTGCCAATTTGATAGATTGACCTAAACCAAGCGAAGTGATGTCGATTTCCAATTCTGCTGGTAAATCTTTCAACAAACCAGAAACGCGCATCTTACGCATTTTTACTTTCAACTTACCACCAAGTTTCACACCTTCTGCGTGACCAGTGATCTTGATTGGCAATTTCACTGCAAATGGCTTGTCGTCGGAAACTTCCAAGAAATCAACGTGAAGAACGTTGTCAGTTACTGGGTGGAATTGTATTTCCTTTACGATTGCTTTGTGAGCTTTGCCGTCAAGGTTCAAGTTTACCACATACACGTTTGGAGTGATGAACACTTTGTCGAATGCTTTAGCCTCAACAGTGAAATTTGTGTTATCGCCTGCTCCATACAACACACATGGAATCAAACCTGCTTCACGTAAATGTTTTGATTCTTTTTTACCAAGATTGGTTCTTGATTGACCTGCTAAATCTATTGTTAACATATTACCTAATTTTTGTGCTACTTATGTCTGGGACATCCATCACACGGGTTAATATTTATTTTTTCGGGTGCAAAGATACATTTTTTGGCAAATTTGCAAGTCATTCTGTAAAAAAGATTTACAAATATTTTGGCGTTTATACAAAAAAGAGCCTGTTCGCTATTGAATCGGCTCTTATAAATTTGAAAAACAATGAATTACACCAAGAATGCGGAACTCATCGATTCATTTTTAAAGATTTTCTCGATTGAATTTGCGAAATATTGCGCACATGACAATACGGTGATTTTGCTTGGCATATTTTCGTGTGGAATCGTATCAGTTACAAGCAATTCCTGAATCGCACTTTTTTCAATTCTATCGAATGCCGGACCAGAACAAACAGCGTGTGTGCTCAGCGCACGGACGGTTTTTGCTCCATTTTCCATACAAAGATTTGCCGCCATCGTGATTGTTCCAGCTGTGTCAATCATATCGTCAACAATAAACACATTCTTGCCTTCCACATCACCGATAATTTGCATAGAATCCACAATGTTGGCTTTTGTACGTTCTTTGTGGCAAATTGCAATGTCGGCATTCAACATACGGGCATATGCTTTGGCGCGTTTTGTGCCTCCCATATCAGGAGCAACAATACAAAGATTTTCCAGATTCATATTTTGAATGTATGGAATGAAAATTGACGAGCCAAACAAGTGGTCAACAGGAATATCGAAGAAACCCTGAATCTGACCAGCGTGCAAGTCCATTGTAACAACACGGTCAACACCACTCTTCTGCAACAAGTTAGCCATCAATTTCGCACCGATTGAAATACGTGATTTTTCCTTTCTGTCCTGACGGGCAAAACCAAAATATGGAATCACAGCGGTTACATGCGCAGCAGAAGCACGTTTTGCCGCGTCAATCAGCAACAACAACTCCAACAAGTTGTCGGCAGGCGCAAATGTTGACTGCACAATGTACACTTCCTTACCACGAACAGGTTCGTCGAAACGAGGTTCAAATTCCCCATCACTGAAGCGTGTCACTGCGGACGCACCCATTTCCACTCCATAATATTTAACGATTTTTTCTGTCAAATAACGGGTAGCATCACCCGAAAAAATTTTGATTTCTTGACTTTCAGCCATATCATTTCTGTATTTAGACGTGGCAAAACTACTTTTTTTTCTTTTTTCCCAATACACTATCCCAAATTTATTTGGTGGTTGTTGATAACTTTTCATCATCACAACGTAAATTATTGATAATAAACAAACTATAATTTTTATTGAGGTTAAAATCTTATGGTATGTTTTGAAAACCATCATAATAATTTTTCTATTTTTGTGATTGTAACGCGTTAATAAAGATTGAAAATGAAAAAAATCGTATCTGTGATGTTTCTATTGAGCCTTTGTTATGGGGCATTTGCACAAAAAACTACGTTCCAGCATAAAGGTGTTTCGTATCCTGCCATCACATTTACGTTCACCACCTACGATTCCTACAACAACGACGACCGTCTATTTCCAGACAAAGATGTGAATGTGACTATTGCAAAAAAAGGCACGGCTGGTTTGATTGAAATTTCGCTTAAAATTCCGTCAGACAAGGATTTGTGCACATATTTCCACAAATGCGGCATTTCGGGCGACATTACCATAGACCTCGACAATGGCGAGAAAATCATTTGTAAAGACAAGGGAATCAACGACTTCATAAATGGGAAAGCCTCGGCCGTTTACGAACTGAGCTCGAAGGATATGGAACTTTTGCGAAAACACAACATTGAAATCATACATTTTTATATGCAGACATTTTCATCGAAAGCTAATTACGTAGCAGCAAACTTCCACCATTTTGTGAGCGATACGCCGGACGAATTCACACAAAAAAACGAACGTGTTGAAACCACCAAAGTTCCCAAATTAATGGAATTGTTGAAGTAGTAAACGGACATTGTTAAGAAAATCACAATCTTTTACTCTATTATTTTCAATAATCATTGTATTTTTGCGACACAATTACAAAAACAATGGAGAAAATCATCATTTTAGACTTCGGCTCGCAGACGACACAGCTCATAGGTCGCCGTGTCCGCGAATTAGACATGTTCTGCGAAATCGTTCCCTACAACAAGTTTCCGAAAGACGACAAGGACGTTATCGGTGTGATTTTAAGCGGCTCGCCATTTAGCGTATATGACGAAAAAGCTTTCAAAGTAGATTTGACCGACATTCGCGGAAAATACCCTATCCTCGGCATTTGCTACGGTGCTCAGTTTATGGCTCAAACCTACGGTGGAAAGGTTGAATCGGCTGGAACTCGCGAATACGGACGGGCAAATCTTTCGTCGTTCGACAAGTCTAATCCATTGTTGCAAGGTTTCGACGAAAATTCACAGGTTTGGATGTCACACGGTGACACAATTACCAGACTGCCAAATAATTGCAAAAAGATTGCATCAACGAACAAGGTTGAATTTGCCGCATATCAGTTCGAAGGCGAAAAAGTTTGGGGCGTACAGTTCCACCCCGAAGTGTTCCACTCGGTGCAAGGTTCTTTGTTATTGAAAAACTTCGTAGTAAATATATGTGGCGGTCATCAGACGTGGAGTCCCGCTTCATTCGTAGAAACTACCGTTGCCGAATTAAAGGCACAAATTGGTAACGACCGTGTGATTCTTGGTTTGAGCGGCGGTGTGGATTCTTCTGTTGCCGCAGTTTTGCTTAACAAGGCAATCGGTAAAAATCTTACGTGCATTTTCGTTGACCACGGAATGTTGCGCAAAAATGAATTCAAAAACGTGCTCCACGACTACGAATGTCTTGGTTTGAACGTGATTGGCGTTGACGCAAGCGAGAAATTTTTCAAAGAACTTGAAGGCGTGACGGAACCAGAACGTAAACGTAAAATCATCGGTGCCGGGTTCATTGACGTTTTCGACACCGAAGCACAAAAAATCACCGACGCAAAATGGTTGGCACAAGGCACCATCTACCCTGACCGCATTGAAAGTCTGAGCATTACGGGTATGGTTATCAAGAGTCACCACAACGTGGGCGGTTTGCCAGAAAAAATGCACCTAAAACTCTGTGAACCACTGAAATGGCTGTTCAAGGACGAAGTCCGCCGTGTCGGTCGTCAGCTTGGTATGCCAGAACACTTGATTACCCGTCACCCATTCCCTGGTCCGGGTTTGGCTGTAAGAATCTTGGGCGACATCACCCCTGACAAGGTTCGCATTCTGCAAGATGCCGACGATATTTTCATTCAAGGCCTCCGCGACTGGAAAGTGAAACTATCGGGCGAAGAAGCCCGTAAGGTGCTTGCCGCTGGCGTTCCTGCAAATATGACGAACGGAGAAATCGAGGTTTCGCTCTACGATCAGATTTGGCAGGCAGGCGTTATCTTGTTGCCAATCAAGAGCGTGGGCGTTATGGGCGACGAACGTACCTACGAACGTGCCGTTGCACTCCGTGCCGTAACCAGCACCGATGCAATGACGGCAGACTGGGCACATCTCCCCTACGATTTTATGGCAAAAGTTTCGAACGACATCATAAATAAGGTAAAAGGTGTGAACCGCGTCTGCTACGACATTTCGTCGAAACCGCCTTCAACAATTGAATGGGAATAATCTGAAAACGAGCATTTTATGAATTTTACAGGAATCATCATCGCCATTTGCACGTTTCTCACAATCGGCATTTGGCATCCTATTGTCATCAAAGCGGAATATCGTTGGGGAACGCACTGCTGGTGGACTTTTCTCATAATAGGCATAGTATGCATAATCGGAGCTTTGTTCATTGAAAGCACAATACTTTCGGCCGTAGTTGGTGTGTTTGGTGCATCGGCACTATGGGGAATCGGCGAATTGTTTACACAGAAAAAACGTGTGGAACGTGGCTGGTTTCCGATGAATCCCAAACGGGCGCACGAATACGAGAAGAAATAAGATTTACAGGGCGTTACACGCAAGTATTTCTTTGAATAATTTATGGACAGGCAAACCCATCACATTGTAGTATGAACCTTCGATTCGTTCAATGCTGATGTATCCAATCCATTCTTGTACGCCATATGCCCCAGCTTTATCCAACGGGCAATATGTTTCCACGTAGTAATCAATATCGTCGTCGGATATGGTGGCAAACGTCACCTGTGTTTCGCAACGAAAAGTGTGGTACGATTTTTTTGTGCCAAAACAAACACCTGTAATCACAGTATGTGTTTTTCCCGAAAGAAAACGAATCATTTGCTTAGCGTCATCTTTGCTTTTGGGCTTTCCTACAGCTTTTCCATCACAAAATACCAACGTATCGGCTGTAATGAGAAAATCCTTGTCTGATAAATCATCAAACGCGGCAAATTTCTGTTCCGCAATTGATTGGGGAATTTCGTGGAAGGGCAACGAAGAATCAACAACTTCGGTGGTATTTTTCACCCGAATCTCAAATGGAATATCCAAACCAGCCAACAACTCTTTCCGCCGTGGCGATGCCGATCCGAGTATCACATTGAAATTCTGCAATTTACGAGCAAGAGAGTGCATATCTAAAACATTCGAGGAATTAAATAAATCAATCCCATAATCATTACAATCTTCAAAACGAGACTGATTTTTGTATAATCTTCAACCGATTTCGCTTTTAACAGAACGACAAATGCATAGAGCAGCGGAAGTACAATTCCAAGATTCAAGAATAACAACGAATACACATCGTGTAATTTGCAAATCTGAGCGTACAACAATGCAACTATCACAACCACACTCACTCCTATGGTGCTATAACGAGCAGCTTGTATGCCCATAGCTATCGGCAATGTGTTGCGGCCATACGTGCGGTCGCCTTCCACATCCTCAATATCTTTCACCATTTCCCGCTGTAACGTAAGTAAAAACGCAAAAATGGCGTAACCCAAACTCCACACTAAAATCTCCTCGAATCGTATATGCATATCCGACAGTACATCCAATGGCAACGCCAAAAGCGGCAACATCTCATACAGAACTTCAATAAGCGGTACAGCCGCAACCAACAGAGCCACAACAACATTTCCCAAAACTGGCTCCTTACTGAACGTTGTGGAATAAAACCACAAAATGCCTGCTATAAAAATAAAAACGAAGGTGAAATTTGGACGTCCAATGCCAAATGAAACAAGTCCGCCACAAATACATCCCACAATATTGAGACACCAGTGCATTATCATTGCATTTCTGCGATTGATTGATTTTCCGATAATTACCTTGTCAGGTTTATTCATCATATCGGCATTCACATCAAAGTAATCATTGATAATGTAGCCCGCGGCAGAAATACAAACTGTTGCCAAAACCAACAATCCAAAACCGACAAACGACAACTGCAACGGCATAAACAGCCCAATGAGCGCATAACGCACCACAAGCATTGTCGCCACAATTATCAGTAAATTCTTGTATCGTATCAGCCGCAGAAAGTTTTTCATTACCAAATATATGCTTCGTCCAACAACCAATTATTTTGAGCACGCAAAGTTTGTTCTATCACATCGCGAACACAACCTTGTCCCCCATTTTTATCGGAAATATAATCAGAAATTTCTACAATTTCGTGTGCCGCATCGGCTGGACAGACCTTCAAGCCACAACGTTTCATCACCAGCATATCGGGAATATCGTCGCCCATATACATAATTTCCTTTGGACGCAAACCGTGCCGTTTCATAAATTCTTCAAAGCAAACCATTTTGTCGCTTGCTTCAATAAACACATCGGTAACCCCCAAATCATTGAAACGGCCAATTATAGATTTGCATTTTCCCCCTGTGATGATACCAATCTTATAGCCAATTTTCGATGCATAATGAACAGCATAACCGTCTTTGGTGTTGGTTGTCCTCATTTGCAGACCATTTCCGTCAACATACACAAAACCGTTGGTCCAAACGCCATCGACATCAAAAATAAATGCTTTTATCTGTTTTAATTGTTCCTTGAATTTTCCCATATCAATTTTCTTCGGAGTGCGTTTGTATAATGCTTGCACTAATTGCGTTATAAATCGCTAAAATATTCTCGTGATTCGCCAACAAATCCCTATGTTTCTGCAATATTTGTTCATCGCCCCGAACAGCTGGTCCTGTTTGCGCCTCGTAAGGAGAATATTTCAGCATTTTCTCGAATGTTTCCTTCATCAATGGCTTCAGCAACTCAAATTGCATATTATTTTCCTTCAGCAGCAATTCCGCCAATGTGCAAAGATGGTTCGAGAAATTGTTTACCAATACCGCGCTCAAGTGCAGAATACTGCGCTGTTGCGATGACAGAACCTGAACGTGCGGCGTGATACGTTTCATTAAATCTATAAGAATTTGCTTATTTTCTTCGGTATTTGCTTCCACAAACGTTGGAATTTCCGCGTAATTCAAATCCTTAAATTTTGAAAACGTTTGTAGTGGATACACACAGCCATAATTAACTGCATAATCATAAAACACGTTGATGCCAATGCTTCCAGAAGTGTGAACAATCATTTTGTCGCCCACATGCAATTGACGCAAAATGGGAACAATTTGGCTATCGGTCACGCATAGAATATACACATCGGCATTTTTATTTATAGAAGCAAAATCCGTCGCAAACGCACAGCCTATTTCTGACGCCAATTCAACCGCCGATTTCATTGTACGGCTCACAATCTGCAACACATCCACACCCGACGCTTTGAGAGCTTTGGCAAAATGAGAACCTACGTTTCCTGCTCCAACTATAACAACTTTCATTGCAAATAATTTTCTTTCTCTACTTACGCAAAGATAGAAAATTTCTCCACATTAAAAAGATATTGATTTATGAAATAATGGAGATTTTCGCTGTATAAAAAAATAAAGGCTGTCCTATAACGAACAGCCCTACCTCCTACATCTATCTTCCTAACTCCTAACTAATTATACAGTGCCATTTTTATAGCCGTAACGGCAGCTTCAACACCTTTATTGCCATATTTTCCACCAGCTCTGTCCATTGCCTGTTCTTTCGTGTTAACTGTGAGCAAGCCAAAAATAAACGGTAAATCATAGGAAAGGTTCAGTTCTGTGATGCCATACGAAACAGATTGGCAAATATACGTAAAGTGAGGGGTTTCGCCTTGAATCACCGTTCCAATCACTATGATAGCGTCAACATCATAGTTTTCAGCCATCACACGTGCTCCGTAGGTCAGTTCGAACGAACCTGGCACATAGTTCACAATGATGTTTTTCTCATGAACGCCATGTTTTTGAAGCGTTTCAACAGCGCCATGCAACAATTGTGTGTTTACATCCATATTCCATTCGGCAACCACAATGCCAATGGACAATTCCGATGCATTTGGAACAGAATTCGGATTGTATTCAGAAAGGTTTTTGAGCGAAGTAGCCATTATTTCTTCAATTGAGCGCGCGTGATATATTTTTCAATTGAAGAAGCTTCAGGCGTACCATCATATTCTTTTTTAATTGTTTGATAAGCCTCAATAGCATTGTCGTATTCACCTAATTTTTCGTAAACCAAACCAGCTTTCATTAGGCAACGTGGGCTTAACAACTCATTATCAGCAACTTTCGCTGCTTTTTTATAAAGAGAAACAGCTTTCTTATAGTTTTCTGTTTCAGAATATGCATCACCTAACAAGCAGATTGCCTCCGATTCAATAATTGGGTCATCGGTAGAAAAATCACTCAAATATTCGATTGCGGTTTCAAATTCACCAAGACGCATTGCACAACACCCAGCATAATAACGGGCTGTGTTACCTGCTTTTGTACTACCGAATTCATCAACAATGTCAATGAAACCAGTAACGTTCTCGTTTCCATACAATGCAATATGGAACGAATCAATACGGAATTGATTTTCAGCCGGCCACATAGCTGCCAATGCTTTATCCTGTTGTTTGTCGAGATACAGATTCTTATATGCGAAGACACCGCAAATCACCACTACTATCGCTGCAACTACATAGAGCACAGTCTTTTTGTTGTTTTCTACAAATTGTTCAACCTTTGTCAACGAACTACCAATTTGTTCTAATTGATCTTGATTTTGTGTATCTTCTGCCATTGTATTATATAGTTAAATTTATTTGTGTGCAAAAATAGAATATTCTTTTACATATAGTACGCTTTACGGGAAAAAAATTGCACAGAATTTCGTTTCACAACTATTTATAAACAAAAAAGGCTTCCATTAGTGGAAGCCTTTTTGTAATCTATATAGTATAGATTATTTGTTAACTGTGTCAGAAAGAGCTTTTCCTGCTTTGAATTGAGCAACTTTCTTAGCTGCAATCTTGATTTCTTTACCAGTTTGTGGGTTACGACCAGTTCTAGCTGCTCTTTTACCAACTTTGAAAGTTCCGAAACCAATCAATTGAACACTGTCACCTTTTTTCAAAGATTTTGCTACTGCGTTAACGAATGCGTTAACTGCTTTTTCTGACGCTGCTTTTGTCAAGCCTGCTTCTGCAGCAATTGCTGCTACTAGTTCTTGTTTATTCATAATAATAAAATTTAATTAATTAGTTGTTTTTTTATTTTTAATTCATTTTCTACAAAAATACGCATTTCTCAATATTAGCAAAGCTTTTCGCCATTTTTTTTTGAAAAAAGTGCATTTTTTTCAAAAAAACACCTTTTTCGACAAGTTTTCAACAAATTCACAGCAATTTACTTGCTAAATCAGCCAATTCGCTTCGTTCTCCTTTCACCAAATTCATATGGGCAAAAACTTGCTGTCCTTCCATTTTTGAACTTAAATGTGAAAGTCCATTTGAATATGTATCCAAATAAGGTGAATCAATTTGCTGGATATCACCTGTGAATACTATTTTCGTTCCTTCGCCAGCACGTGTGATGATTGTCTTTACCTCGTGCGGCGTTAGATTCTGCGCTTCGTCTATTATAAAGAACACGTGCGACAACGAACGGCCACGGATGTATGCCAACGGTGAAATTTCAAGCGTTCCTTCCCGCAGCATTTCGTCTATCATATTGATTTTGGCTCCATTATTCCGCAAATTTTGTTTTATAACCTGTAAATTGTCGAACAACGGCAACATATACGGTTTGATTTTATCTTTCTCGCCACCTGGCAAATATCCCAAATCTCTATTCCCCAGTGCGACAATCGGACGAGCCAACAGAATTTGGTCGTAGTTTTCGTGCTGTTCAAGCGCAGCAGCCAATGCCAACAAGGTTTTTCCTGTTCCAGCAGTACCCGTCAATGCCATCAATTTCACATCATCGTTCAGCAAAGCGTGCATCGCAAATGTTTGTTCTGAATTACGCGGATCTATCCCCATCACACGAAACTTATTGACACGCGATATGTTTTTGCTCTTTGGATTATAATACGCCATCACCGAAGTGCTTCCATTCGTCAATACGAAATAATCGTGTGTGGTTGGTTCTGGAATTCCAAGTTCCTTTGGTGTCACAGTGCAGTCTTTTGTGTTTTTCGCATACAATTTATTAATGTATGTGGAATCCACATTGTCATATATCCGCACGCCTTCCTCTATCCTACCCAAATCACGTATTTTGTCGTTTTCAAAATCCTGTGCAATCAAACCGATAGATTTGGCCTTCATCCGCATATTGATGTCCTTAGTTACCATTATAACCTGCCGATCGGGATTTTCATTTTTCACAATCAACGCTGTAGCCAGAATTCTATGATCGGGAATTTGCTCCGCGAACGAGTTTTTCACTATCTCGGGATATGGAGAATGGGTACGCACGTACAACTTTCCATAGTGTTTTCCCAACGAAATACCGTCAGTTGGTATCTTGTCGCCCATCAAAGCATCAAGTTCACGAGCAAACTGACGGGAGTTCCAACTTAAATCAGACTCACCCTTCTTAAACTTGTCAAGTTCTTCAAGAACTGTAATGGGAATTACAATGTCGTTTTCCTGAAAAGCATAAATTGCTCTATTATTATGTAAGATAACATTGGTATCTAAAACAAAAATTTTCGGTTTCTTTTCTGCCATAATTATACTTTCTAAAAAGAATTTCATAAAAATACAAAATTCTTCTTATTCAGTGCGACTTTTCGAGATTTTTTCTAAAAAAATTATGACATCAAGGCTGCTATATTGCGAGTTCTATCGAACTGCTCCATTATGGTTTTCATTGTAACTGTCAGAGGCACAGCAAGAATCATTCCTGGAATGTTCCACACATATCCCCAGAAAAATAACATCACAATGATAGTCACTGTATTGATAGAGAATGTTTTCCCCATAAAAATCGGTTCCAAAATGCTACCAAATAATAATTGTATGGCAATGGCAAGCGCAATAAACAGCACCGTAACCGACATTGTTGGCAGAAATGTCACGGCAAACACGCACATAATTGCCGTTGAAATAATGGAACCAATCATTTGTATAAAATTCAGAACAAACGCAAGCACGCCCCAGAAAATTGGAAACTGCACATCGAAACAATAGCACAAAATACTGAACGAGATGCCAGTAAGCAAGCTAATGATAATTTTCACAAATATGAATTTTGAAATACTTTTCTCTATAGTAATGTATGTCCGCATTGACGAGGTTTTGTTTTTCAGCAGCAAAACTTCCAATATCCGTTGTCCGTTGAACGAACTTGCCAATAACAAAATCATAAAGAAAATTGATAGAAACACGATGGAGAACGTCTTGCGAACTGCATTGAACACGTTGCCAGCGTTTTCGTACAACGTTGAAACCAAGTCCGTTTCCTGCAAATGTTCCAAAATGGATTCTTCACTCAAACCCGCAATCACCGCAAGACGAATGACAAATTCCTTGAAATTCATATAAATCTGTTGCCACGTCTGCACGTCGGTGCTTCGAATTTCCTGACTTGCAAGCTGCAGAATCCATATACAACATCGGACTGCGACCACGAAAATCACAAATATCACTATTATCGCAAGAAAACGCGGTATATTTTTTCGTGCCGACCAACGGAGAAACGGCATAAACAACAATGCAAAAAAACACGCCACAATCAAAGGAACAAAAATGTTGGACAATTCCTTCAATATGATGAACATCATTGGTATAACCAACAACATCAACAATTTATTCGTTGTATCAAGTGAGGCAAATTTTCCTTTCATTCATCTAAAACTTTCCGTCAAATGTACAAAAAACGAAGATACACAAAAAATATTGTATGATTTATTTCTCAAACAGATATTGCCGTGTAACGGATTTTGCCGCATTCAGCATTTCGCTTGGTGTGCCTTCAAACAACACTGTACCTCCACTATTTCCTCCTCCCGGACCTAATTCCACCACATAATCCGCCGATTTTATAACAGAAATATTATGTTCTATCAAAAAAATGGAGTTTCCTTCTTCTATCATTCTGTCAAACAAAGAAATAAGTTGGTCAATATCTTTCAAATGCAAACCATCGGTTGGTTCGTCGAGGATGAAAATTTTTCCTTTTTCTCGCAAAAACGAAGCTAATTTTATTCGTTGCAGTTCGCCCCCAGAAAGTGTTGAAAGTGACTGATTCAGATGTACATATCCCAATCCGACAGCCATCAATGGTTGTAATTTTTCAGCAATGACAGTTCCCGAAAACAGTTCGCACGCCTTTTCCGCCGACAAATCCATAACTTCTGCAATGTTCAGATTATGAACCTTATACGACAACACACCATTGGAATACCGCAAACCGCCGCACGCCTCGCAAACCGTCTCAATGGAATCCATAAACGCCATATCAGAAACAATCACGCCCTTCCCTTGGCAAACGGGACAAGCACCTTTCCCATTGAAAGAAAACAAATCAACTTTTGTCTTGTTTTCTTTCGCAAACATTTTCCGAATATCGTCGGCGACCTCCAAATACGTGGCTGGCGTGGAACGCAAACTGATGCCGATATTTTTCTGGCTGATATACACAACATCCTCTGGTTCAGGATATTGTTTACGAAAACTTTCCATCAACGATGATTTTCCTGAACCTGCAACACCAGCAATTACCGTCATAACATTCAACGGCAATTTTACGGAAACATCTTTCAAATTATGCACATTAGCATGTTCAAGCATAAACCATTGCTGTGGTTTTCGCACATCGGACTTAATGTCTTTTGACGCACGTAACATTTTGCCTGTCAGCGTGTTACTTTGCAACAATTCGTTGTAAGTTCCTTCGAACAAGACCGTTCCTCCAGCACTTCCCGCTCCTGGTCCCATATCAACAATATGGTCGGCAATTTGAATCATATCTTTATGGTGTTCCACCAAAATCACCGTATTACCATGATTTTTAAGCTTTTGCACCGATTTCTGCATCAGAAGAATGTCGTGATTATGCAATCCCACACTCGGTTCGTCAAGAATATACAACACATCGGAAAGCGACGAATTTATGTATTTTGCAATCTTGCAACGCTGCGCCTCACCACCTGACAACGTACCCACGCCACGGTCGAGCGTAAGATACCCAAGTCCAATCTCCTCAAGTGCGGCAAGTCGCTCAACTGTATTGTGTTTTATATCCTCGGCAAGGTGATTATCAATGGTTTCCATCCACGATTTCGCCTCTGAAATCGACATTGAGCAAACATCAGCAATATTTTTCCCGTTAATTTTACACGAAAGAATAGTCGGATTCAAACGAGAACCGCCACAATCGGGACACGTTCCCATCTGTAGCATTGGATCCAACACTTTTGCGTGCAACAAACCTTCTTCGGAATTGATAATGCTTCGGTACATACGAGGAATCAAGCCCTCGTATTTTGCCGTTTTCGGCCAATTTTTCGGAGGATTTTTCAATCGAATTTGCGGAGAATTCAAAAACAAATCCAATTCTTCGGGCGAATAATCTTTGATTTTCTTGTCCAAATCGAACAAACCGCTGTGTGCGTAGCGAATCCAACGCCAGCCACCTTTGCCGAACGCGATGTAATGAATGGTATCTTCGTCGTTGAGCGATTTATTGAAATCGACCAACTTATGAATATCGAGTTCGCGAATTTCGCCCAAACCACTACAACGAGGACAACTCCCCATAGGATGATTGAACGAAAACACGTCGGAATAACCTACAAACGGCTGTCCGATACGCGAAAACAACAAGCGCAACAACGAATAAATATCGGTGTACGTACCGACCGTTGAGCGGGAATTTGAAGCAGGTTTCCGCTGTTCAATCACAATTGCAATTGGAAGATTTTCAATACGTTCCACATGTGGGCGGCCATATTTCGGCAGATATTGCTGTACAAACGAAGGGAACGTGTCATTCAATTCTCTTCGAGACTTCGCAGCAATAGTGTCAAGCACAAGCGACGATTTTCCCGAGCCCGAAACGCCCGTCACAACTGTAATTTGTTTTTTGGGAATTTTGAGAGAAACATGTTTCAAATTGTTCTCCGTAGCGCCATATATTTCAATAAAATCCTGCATCAATTTACAATTCTAAAATTGTTGGCAAAAGATTGTACAAATCCTTCATTGACGGCAATACCACGTTTGCCCCCTCGTTTGCCAAATCCTCGTCACGCAGAATGCCTGTGTTCAACGCAATGGTAAAAATGCCCGCTCCCACGCCTGCCTGCACGCCCAACGGAGCATTTTCTATCACAATTGCTTCATTAGGTTGAACGCCAGCTTTTTGCAAAGCCATCAAATATGGTTCTGGATTGGGTTTTCCGTATTTTACGTCAAACGATGTCACCATATTTTCTGGTGAAAAAATAGTAGGATATGTTTCGTTTAGCTTTGAAATAAGACTTTTTTGTCCACTTCCCGTAACAAGCACGATTTTCTTCCCCGCCGCCTGCAATGCAGTTAGAACTTCTTTAGCAAACGGCATAGGATTCGTTTTGGAAATCGACATAAAAATCGCCGCCTTGTCAGCATATATCCGTTGAATTTCATCGTCGGTTGCCTCTCGGTACAATTGAGCAGTAAAAGCCTCATTCACAGTAGTTTTTCCTGTACGGCCTTCATTTTTATATACAGAATATTCATCGAAATGAACACCGACATGGGAAAATGCTTCAGTCCATGCTTTTGCATGAAACGGCATTGAATCGTACAACACGCCGTCCATATCGAACAGAAATGCTTTGGGAGAAAAAGAACAGAATCCCGTCTTTTTCAAATATACGTCAATTTCCTGTCGAAAATCCATTATAAATCCGTTTGTCCTTTACGCTTGCGCATATACAAAATCGTAACCACTGATAAAGCCACGGTAAATGCCAAACCAATTGAATATCCGATAGTTGGAGACAATCCAAAACCTTCGGGAGCCATCAAAATATACGTTGAACAAACCGAAGTCATAAATATTGCAGGAATCAACGTAACATAAAAAATCTTGCCATTTCTATACAAATAGACTGTAATCGCCCACAACGTAAAAATCGACAATGTTTGGTTGAACCAACCGAAATATCTCCATAGTACGGCAAAATCAACCATCATAAGCACAGCCGAGATTGCGAACAACGGCAACGAAACAGATAATCGTTTCCAAACCTTATCCTGTGGAAAATGCAGAAAATCAGCAGTAATCAAACGAGCCGAACGGAACGCCGTATCACCTGATGTGATTGGAGCGGCCACAACGCCAAGAATCGCAAGCACAGCACCAACCTTCCCCATCCACGTGTTGCAGATAAAACTAACCACATTTGCAGGATTTGGATACGAAGCAAGTTGGTCGTAATTGTTATCGCAGAATTTTATTGCGGCTGCTGCCCAAATCAAAGCGACAAAACCTTCGGTAATCATCGCGCCATAAAATGCGATTCGCCCATATTTTTCCTGACGCAAACAGCGAGCCATCATAGGGCTTTGTGTAGCGTGGAAACCGCTAATGGCACCACAAGCAATCGTTACAAACAAAAACGGGAAAATCGGCAATCCTTTGGGATGATGTGTATGGAACGCTTCGGTAATTTCAGGCATAGCCCCTTCGTTTGTGAAAATGCCGAAACAAACACCTACAGCCATTATCAACAATGCAATACCGAAAATAGGATAAATCTTGCCAATCAATGCATCGATTGGAAGCAAAGTCGCCATAATATAATAGCAGAAAATCACAACGCACCAAAACGTTGATGTGCCAAAAAATCCCCAATCCGAAGTCATGCTCGAAAGCAAACCAGCAGGAGTTGTCACAAACACAGCTCCAACCATCACCATAAGTAACAGCGCGAACACACGCATCACCTGTCGCACACCTGTTCCCAACTCATCGCCAATGATTTCTGGCAACGAAGCACCGTCTTTACGCAACGAAATCATTCCAGAAAGAAAATCGTGGGTCGCTCCGGCAAAAATACAACCAAGCACAATCCATAAATACGCCGCTGGGCCAAACAAAATTCCACCGATGGCGCCGAAAATCGGACCTGTACCCGCAATGTTCAAAAATTGAATGAGAAAGACTTTCCACAACGGCATAGGAATAAAATCAACACCGTCCTGCTTTGTAAACGCTGGCGTTTTTCTTTCATTGTTAACGCCAAACACCCTTTCGATAAAGGCACCATAGAATATATATCCTAAAACAAGTGCCACGATAGCTACAATAAACGTTACCATTGCTTTTTGATTTTAATGCGTGCAAAATTAGCATTTTTAGCGAAGTTTATTTGAACAATCGCTATAATTTTCCCCAACCCCTCCGTTTTTCCCACATTTTTTGTAATATTGTACAATTAAAAATTTGAACGTATGGCTCGAAAAAACGAACAATATAGAAAATCATCGGCTTCGGAAATATCGTCCGATATCTTGGCTATTTTTAGAAAATCGCCGAAGAAGCCACTCAACTGCAAACAAGTTGCAACACAATTGGGTATCAACAACAAAGAAGGTTTGGCACTGACGGAAAAACATCTTGCAACATTGGAACAGAAAGGTGAACTACAGGAATGCCAAAAAGGAAAATATCGTCTCAAAAATCAAATGGGAACCATCACTGGTCATATTGATATGACACCCTACGGGACGGCTTATGTTGTAAGTCCGCAACTCGAAGAGGATGTGTTTATTGCATCGCCTAACTTAAACCATGCCTTGAATAACGATTTGGTGAAAGTTTCGCTCTTTGCCCCCCACGGCAGACGCTCTCGTTTGGAAGGCGAAGTGGTTGAAATTCTCGAAGAAGGACGGCGTGAATTTGTCGGCATAATTGAACGAAACTCAAAATATGCGTTTGTGATTGTTGACAAACGATACATTCCCTACGACATCTTTGTGGCTAACGACGATGCTATGGACGCAAAGAACGGACAAAAAGTTGTGGTTCAAATAGTTGAATGGCCAAAGAAAGCAAAGAACCCAATAGGAAAAGTTGTGAAAGTTTTGGGCGACGTTGGCAACAACGAAACCGAAATGCACGCCATTCTCGAAGAATTTGATTTGCCATATCATTTTACAAAGGAACTCGAAGACGAGGCAAACGCCCTGCCCGACGAGATTCCAGCCGCAGAAATCAAGAGCCGCCGCGATTTCCGCGACGTGACCACGTTCACCATCGACCCCGCCGACGCAAAGGATTTTGACGATGCGTTGTCGATTGAGTTCTTGGAAGACGAAACATACCGAATCGGCGTGCATATTGCCGACGTAACATATTATGTCCGTCCTGGCTCAAAGTTGGAGGAAGAAGCCCAAAAACGTGCCACATCGGTCTATTTGGTTGACCGCGTGGTTCCTATGTTGCCCGAAAAATTGTCGAACAACGTCTGCTCGCTTCGACCAAACGAGGACAAACTGACATTCTCCGCCGTGTTCATTATGGACAAGGAAGCAAACGTGTTGAAAGAATGGTTTGGAAGAACCATAATTCGTTCAAACAGAAGATTTTCGTATGAGCAAGCTCAACAAGTGATTGAAACACACGAAGGCGACTTGGTGCAGGAAATCACCACGATGGACGCTTTGGCAAAAATCCTTCGTGCGAAACGTTACGAAAAAGGAGCCATCTCATTTGACCGCAAGGAAGTGAAATTTAAATTGGATAAAAACGGAAGACCTACAGGCGTATATTTCAAGGAATCTAAAGATGCGAACAAGCTCATTGAGGAATTTATGCTGCTCGCCAACAAAAAAGTGGCTGAATACGTGGGGAAACGCTCTTCCGCTCCTACGTTCGTCTATCGTGTACACGACAAGCCAGACGATATGAAGTTGCGTGATTTCTCGAACTTTTTGAAGAAATTCGGATATAAAATCAATACTTCAGGTGGCGTTTCTACTTCTAAGTCTATCAATAAGTTACTTACCGACTTAAAAGGCAAAACGGAATGTGATATTTTTGCAGGTTTGGCTGTACGTTCTATGGCGAAGGCAATCTATACGACTGAAAATATTGGTCACTATGGACTTGCGTTCGACTACTATTGTCACTTCACCTCGCCTATCCGCCGTTACCCCGATATGATGGTTCACCGTCTGCTCGACCGGTATTTGAAGAAGAAACCGAGCGTTTCGCAAGAAGAATTCGAAGAATACTGCAAACATTCGTCTTCGCGCGAACAATTGGCGGCAAATGCCGAGCGAGCTTCAATCAAATACAAGCAAGTTGAATGGATGAAAGACCACGTAGGAGAAATATTTGAAGGAACAATCACCAGCATCACCGAATGGGGCTTCTACGTGGAATTGGACGGCAATTTATGCGAAGGAATGGTATCGCTCAGGGATTTGAGCGACGACATGTATTCGTTTGATGAGCGAAATTACTGTCTGCGAGGACGTTACACCGGCAACGAATACACGTTGGGCGACCGCGTGACCATTAAAATCGCCCGTGCAGACTTAATCAAACGACAATTGGATTACATTTTAATTACAGACGAAGCAAATGCTGAAAAAGAATAAAAAAATTTGAGCTACATTCACTCAAACGGATTTTCTTTTGTGAAATCAGGCTGGTAATAATCGTTGCTTTCCAACAATTGTGTCCAGCCTCTTTCAAATCCTAATTCATCCAACACATCCAAAACGCGATTATATTCCGTAGTGGTAATAGCACGATTTATTTTTTTGATTTCCAAAGCCTTATACACAGGAAAATATTGCGACATAAGCGAAACAAAAACATCGGTGGAACATTCTTTCGCTATCATTTTTAACGCAGCCAAGCTATTTTCCACATGATTCGGCAATACTAAATGCCGAATGATGAGAGCAGGATTTTCGTCTTTGATTTGTGATTTTTTCTGACGATACATTTCCTTGATAGCTGAAATCGCAATTTTACTATAATTCTGAATACCAGAAAGTTGTTTTCCTATTTCATCGTCGGCATATTTGAAATCGGGCAAATAAATATCCACAACAGGTTCTAATTGTTGCAAGGTTTCCACCATTTCATAGGCATTGGTGTTATATATTATCTTTGGAAAAAATCCTTGTTCGTGAACAAGTTCTATAATCCTAAGCATGTGCGGAATATGGCTCGTGGGCGACACAAATCCAAGAAAATCAACATTTTTCCGTAATATTGAAATAATTTGTCCGACTGCCGTTTCATAATCCGTTACTTCATTCGGTATCACTGTTTGTGGTTGGCTAATCTGATAATTCTGGCAATACACACACCTCAGATTGCAATGCGAGAAAAACACGTTACACACGCCATTTTCACTTCCATCAATCGGTTCCTCGCCCTTATGCAAACTAATGTTTGCTATGTGCAGCCCAGCATTGAGACGGCAAAATCCCAATTCACCCTGTTCACGATTTACGGAACAACGATGCGGACAAAGCGTACAATTTGTAAATGAAATCGCCATGACATTTTAATCAGCAGCAAATATAGAAACAAAAAAAGGGCGAATAATTTATTCGCCCTTTTAATTTGATTTTTAAATATTAATTCAAATAATAATCAATCGTAGTAACCACACGAATTGTTTTGATGAACGGAGTGTTGTCGTCACGGTCGGAAATAGAGAATTGACCTTGATTTGCAAATTTAATACCGCCCAAGTTTGATTTTGAATCAGATGCGAATTTTTCAGCAACTACACGAGCGTTCTGCGTAGCTTCCTCAATCATTTGTGGTTTCAAATCATTCAAACCAGTAAATTCAAATTTAGTTGTATTACCTTCCCAAGAATCGCCAACAGCAATGGCAACGCCTTGTTTCAGCAATTCTTCCTGCGAAGAAAGCAACTTACGGACCAATTCAACCTTATTCGTAGATACGGTAATTACTTTAGAAACCTGGTAACGAGTATGAACATAATCTGAAACATAGCGCTCCGCTTGACGGTCATAAACATTTGTGGCAGAGGTACTTATTTCCGACTCATCAATACCATTTTTCTTCAAAAACGACATCACTTTGTTTGTTTTTGCCGACATTGTTTCGTACAAACCAGGTAAATCGTTGCCCACATCTTTCAATGTAATTGGCCACGTAACTTTATCCGCCATAACTTCACGTTCGGCAAGACCTTTAACAGAAACATAGTTGTCTTTTTTGGCAAAATTGTCAATTCCCGTTTTGAGAAGAAAACCCATACCGATTAATCCACACATAATCAGTACCGCTGAAATGATTTTTGATTTATCCATGACTTTTAAATTTTAAGGTTACAGCAAATGTAATAAAATCCCCATTAGATTATCCATATCAACAGACTTTTTTATAGAATTCACACTCCTAATTCTACCTAAAAAAAGTATATT